>Ga0126342_10014270_pt1:10000-14039 | contig 14039 bp, 16 predicted proteins | sample Cyp1metagenome_FD_92528 | JGI IMG/M metagenome (GOLD analysis project Ga0126342, IMG submission 92528) | Coral microbial communities from Lord Howe Island, Old Settlement Bay, Australia - Cyphastrea 1 metagenome | ecosystem: Host-associated > Invertebrates > Cnidaria > Coral ...
GGGTACTTCGATGTACCATAATGCATTACGATTAAGATTCTAAATTATCATATGTAATTTCACTCACCTGAATAGTTCGGATATTTGGGCACGACTTCCCGACTCTTGCCCAGAATATCCCAGTGATGTCACGTGACGTGAGGTCACTATAATCTATCCAGATAAAGAAGTTTCCATTCAGATTCCATACAGATCCCATTCATGTTCCATTCATATTCCATTCATATCCCACTATATCTGGTTGGTGGTTTTAAGCATCTTGAAAAATGATGGAGTTCGTCAATGGGAAGGATTATCCATGATTATCCCATATATGAAATGGAAAATAAACATGTTCCAAACCACCAATCAGATATCATACTATATCCCCATGATATTCCCAGTGATTTTCTGCGCCCAAACAATATTGTCCCATGGCCGCATTGAACCAATGGAGAAGCTCTCCACAATTCCACACAACACGAGACACCAGCACCCGAAGCATATAAACAAAATCATTCAGAACCGATTGTTGGGTGGACGACATACTAAATGTATCTGTGTGAACATGTCAATATTTCATATGATGTCATGTTGTATTATGTTGATATAAATCTCAACATTATGTCATCAAATGATGTCATGACGTATTTCTAGCCAGTTTGCCTGACCCAACCTTCTTCACCCAGTTACCTTAAAGTGACACCCCCAACCCCAAGCCTGACACCATCTTGGTGGCAGAAAATAACCTGTTGCTTCCTCTGGTGAAACCTCAAAAAGGCTCACGAGGTTCCTCGGTTCCTCGATCTTTGGATTCGGCCGATTTTTTTTTCGACGTCGGATGATACCCGAAAACCATCGACAAATGCTTGGCTTAGCTGGGACGGTAGGAAATTCCTATATAAAAAATAGCAAAAAATAAGGGATTCAACTGCTCATCCAGTGGGTTGACCTAGATATGAGCAATTAAGGCTGGTTGAAGTGAACTTTGATCAGACACCATCCGGTTTTTCATCACGAACAGAAGGGTGCCCCGGTTTGAATGTTCCTTCCAAGTCTGGGAATTTTGGGTGCCCCAGTGTCAATAACCTATTGGATCACCACTACTTCGTTTGTGGAAGTAGGATGTCCGATTCTCAAGGATTGATTACGGGTATGGTCGGTATGATCATTTACAACAGATACCCTCTGGTACACGTTTACATAACTGTGGAAAAACACCATGTTCAATGGGTAAATCCACGAACTAAATCACCATTTTCAATAGCTATTTTGACATAACCAGAGGGTATGTCAGGGTAGTATAACTCCAACCCCCAAGGCCCAATCAACCGACTGGGGGTAAACGGAAACTGCACCCTAAGGGCTGCGACGCGACGATGCTGCGACGACGTTCATCCCATGAAATCCGGCTGTGAAATGTGGGCAACCCAACAATAAACAATTCCGAAACGGGTAGATTCACTATTGGGTTTCCCACTTTAATAAATATAATATAACTATATAGAATATACTAGTCTAGTATATATATATATATAGAGTATATAGAGTATATAATATATTATCATATATATATATATATATATTATTATTATTATATATATATTATTATTATTATTATATATAGATACACATAATTTACCATGAACAAATCACCTTTTCTCCATTGGAACTGCCGTGGAACCTCAAGAAGCCTCGTGAGACAAGTCGTCTCCCCCCGTCTGTGGTCACGGCCCTGGAGCGGGCGGAGGTGCTGATCCAAACAGGATCAGCCGCGCGCTAATAAAAATTCGCAAGGTGCTCCAGATCGCAAAGTTGGACTATGGTAGATACACCAAAAAAACATCATGATAATATATGATAATTTAATCATGATAATAAATAAATATATATATATATGTGTATATAGTTGATCGGATTATATATCGGATCTATGGGCTCATCAACATATTTAGAACTGGGCACCACAAGGAGGTTAGTTGAAAAAAGAACCTCCGACAGCTTGGGATGTCAGTTGTGAAAGCTGCTGGGATTGAAACCAGTTGAGGGACCAACTTTTCTCGGACTCAGATGATGGTCATTGAAACAGTGATTGGCTCGGGCTCTATGGCATCTTTCTGCAAACATATATGATTTGACAGATTCTGACCTCTGCTCCAACACACGGGAGCCATGGGCCATTCTGATTGCCTGAATGTATCCAACATCACCAACATCTATCAGTGCATCTTGGATGAGTTCTCAAGACCCACGGCCCAAGCCCTAAAAAAACACATCAGAGTACTCAATGTCAACAGTGGCAAATAATATTAGCAAAGCATTACTATAGTAAACCATCCCCAAGTTTACCACAAATGGGGGTTTTAACCATCAAAATAGGGGAGTATCTTCCTCAGGCCACAACCATCACTGGGAGTTTTGGCTGCTCAAGTTGTGGATACGACACCTCTTCACAACTGGACATTTTGGGCCGATGGTTTCCCAGCCGAGATCCCAGCTGTCACTTTGCAAGTAACGATTTTGGCAGAATCATGCCATTCATTTTGTAGATCTTTGCCAAAGATTCCCCCATGTCGAACAGCTAAACCATAAAGCATCCCCAATGGCTCACCTGAAATGGCTGACAGTAAATTCGAAGAAAATTGGAGGGTTTTTTCTTGGGTTTACCACAATGACCATCATTCTTGCTAAAATCGGAAAGGTCGAAGGGCTATTTACCTTACAATTTGCCAGACTTCGATGCTTCCACGCTCACTCGATGCAGTACGCTCGGCACAGGGGGCATTTCGTGGCTCGATGCCTAGGTGTCCGGGTCTGTTGACAGAAACATGTCTCATACCATCCATAGCTGGTAGAAATGAAATAGATCATAATGTTGGATTTGTTGACAGATACTCATTCTCCTTACTCATCATCATGGGAGCCATGAAATATACCCCCTATCCCAGGGGTCCCATCACATCGAGTGTACTTGTTGGTTGATACCCCATAAATTGATGATAGCTATAATATGCTATAATTATCATCAATATATAAACCAAATAGATCAAATAGCAAGAACCACTATATGAATAACCAGTCAACCGTCAGCTATCAAAACGATTTTCCATTTTTTCCGCTGGTTTGAAACAACTAAAAGTTGGGTACCTATTTAGTTCGATGATACATCCGTAGGAAATTCCGTGGCAAACTGTTGGACCTTAAAATCAAGACCTCTATGTATATGATGTTGTTCCATGTTTTTCTCATTTTTCCCCAGGAAAACCTCAATCTGTGGATGATGTTCCCACATGTTTTTTGCCCATGACACCTCCATTTTCCCCTGGAAATTCTTGGCTCATGGTGGCCCTGAGGAGAACACATCCAGCTGGCGAGACACCTGGAAAGTTGGGAGTTCACCATAAGGGGTTCAGGCGCCTGGTAATTTAGCTCTTTGCGAATGGGACAATCACAATGCTTTGTAAGAAAATCATAATGTTTATCATCCAACTAAATGATATTAAACGGATCTATATAAATGAACCATTTCCCAGAGCTATAGTTTTCCATAACCAGATGGTAGTGATGGCAATACACCTGCAATCTGTAGAAGGGGAATCATGTTGGGGTCATATGGGGTAATCGTGATCGATTTCAGGGGAACCAAAATACAGCGGAAACCTGGTTCCTGCCGTAAAATCTAGGTGGTTTCCTGCACATGTTCGTTCAACCAATGTCTGGGAAACATAGATTTTTGCACCCACATCCCAAATGATTGAGATAATGATTGAAAGAATGTCCGAAAGATGGATACACATAGTAGAGTTTCAGAACCTATAGAATACCATTGATGGGCGAACATCTAAGTTAAGGATCCCCTCAACTACTAGCTAGGGACTATAGGTAATTTCAGATTAGACCTTTTTACCCGGGTCTAATTGAAAGTTCCCTATGCAAGTAGACCTATTTTGCACCAACCATCTCAGACCTACCATAGGGATCCAGCAGAGATCATCAACATGCTGATGTTGTATGTTTCCGGAAACGGGAAACTTCACATTAGACCCTTGGGTGCTGGTTG
>Ga0126342_10014271_pt1 | contig 14038 bp, 16 predicted proteins | sample Cyp1metagenome_FD_92528 | JGI IMG/M metagenome (GOLD analysis project Ga0126342, IMG submission 92528) | Coral microbial communities from Lord Howe Island, Old Settlement Bay, Australia - Cyphastrea 1 metagenome | ecosystem: Host-associated > Invertebrates > Cnidaria > Coral ...
AGCCACATCGGGCCCGCCAGGGGGTCACACAGTTGCTTAAGCCAATGGCTAAGGAGCCAGGTTCAACATAGTTACGTTGCTACGTTACATAAACTCCACTCCGACATCACTTATTGCAATATAGTATTATATAGTTATATGGAGGTATCCCACATAAGCACCAACTCCTTTTCATCATGTTTTCACGCCCATGTCCAAAGATCAAAAGGCACAAGCAGGCCATCCCCTCGGATGGCCTGCGCTGTGAAACATCGCCATGTTTTACATCGCAAAGCTGCAAAGAACATCATCGTTAGCCTGATCGTCCGCATGATGATCTTGGGAAACATTGGAAACCAAGTACTCAATGCGCCCCAGTTGATCGTGAATAATCTTCAGCAGCTTGAAGTTCTGCATAGTTGCCACGGGCGTATCCAACAAACATAGGTTCAACAAACCTTCCACAAATTCCATCTGAGTAAGAAAGCCGCATTCGTTCACATCCAGCAGATCAAAGATGTCGCTCATGCTATCCACATAGACGGAATCCAAAACTCGCGGCGGTAGAATGTCCACTGGAACATGATCTACCTCTTTATGCGTTAAAAGCCCGCTGCCATCTACATCAAGTTCTTGAAACAGGCTGATGAGCGAAGGCAAGGCCTCAGAATGAGAAGAGTCTGACTATAGCAATCATTCAATATGGTCAAACGACTTGCCGTTTTAAGGGTTAATCTACCACAAACTGTGCCACTTAAACGGCCTCAAATCAGTCTGGACCGCAGCTTCTTTTTGGAAATCTGAGGACTGAACTCCACGCACCTTCTGCTTCAACAAAGATCGCTCTTCCTGAGCAGTAATTGCGGCGTTGTCCATGGCATTTTCCTGCGACATGGGCGCTTACAGGTTCAAAGTCAACCTCTGCCTGGAGGAAGTCAGAGGAACTCCATGGTATGAGGGCAAAGGAAGCAATATGCCAATATGCATTATTATTATCATTATATAAAGTGTTATTATTATTGCTGTTATTGTTATTATGAAAATTATTACAAATTGTTATATTAACTATGACATGTCATTCTATTGAAATAGAACCTATTAGATATCGCTCATGCTTACTTGGAGTGTCAGCAAAGAACCATGCATTTATTGAAGTTCAATTCTCCTTTAAATTATATGTGGGAGGACATGGAGAAAAAAAAAACCACCGTGTTCGCTCAAGTTTCAACGAAACAGGCGGTCACCAAATTCAGAAGTCCCACGGAAACCACCAGGAGAACAACAAAAAAGTACCTCGGATGCCAGAGATGTCCAACAAATTCAAAACAATGTCGTCCCCATAATTTTGTCATAGGTCAATGGATTGGTTTAAGGGAAAATTTACAGGAAAACCCCATATTTACCGGGAAAATCTATGGTTTCCTGTAGATTTTACCTTAAACCAATCCATTGACTAGGTTGTGGAAAACTGAGGGAAATAATGAAGGACGAACCTTTGCCAAAATCAAACCGCGCACCTCCATCTGATCATCTGTACTCTTGGATCTGCAATTTTTGCATGCAGCTGACACATGTCATAATGTATGACAAAAACAAAGCACATACTACGAATATGTTCAACATAGAACAGCCATATCATGAAAAATAACGCAGCCACCCTTTGTAATTAGGAACCAGCTGTTGCCTGTGGCCAGTGGTATGGTAAAGTTGGATTTTTGCATGGGGAGGGAGGTGCCAAATTACCACAATCTGCAAGTCCGCAATCCTGCAATGTGGAGCCCCCCCGATAGCCAAGTTGGTTTATAACTCCACTGACTCTGGTTTATGAGACTTAAAGCTAGAGATTTTCGTCAATGGGGTTTATGAATGTTTATGAACCAACATACGACTGCACGGCCATTGTAGAAATCTTTGTGCCGCCACAGTTTCATCAGACATCCAGCTAGCCGCTTAGCCAAGGTGCACTGCGAGCCAAGGTTTTTCCAAGACCAGTGGGAAATACACATCTCTCAGACCATCCAAGGTTACAAACTGCATCAATGTGAGCATACATCGGCCCAGTCCCAGAAAATGCTCTGAAACGATCTGCTGCGTGGTGTCACCTCAGTGTAAGGAGGTCATCGAAGTTGAATGAAAAAGACCTGAATTTATACTATTACTATCCTATACTATCTGTATGGCATGGAACGCGCTGAAGCCAACGTGCAAGCATTCGCAAGTCTCGGATATTCTCAGCACCACATTTACATACATCAAATCCAACAATGGGTGGGGTCTGCAGGCAAGACACCGTGAACCAAATCACCATCTTTTGCGATGAATTCGACTGCGGCACAGGAAAAAATGAAGAGCGTTGTCAACAATAGCGCTGTAGCTGCAAAGATGGTATCCCAGGCTGTCAGGAAACCGATGACCAAACGCCAAATGATTTTGAAGTGACGCAGCATCCGCAAGACCCTCATCAGGCGAAGCAAGCGCAAGCTTCGCACCGCAAAAAGCTTTTTAATTGCAGGCATGTTGCCCACGTTGCCGATGGTCAGCATTGGCACCAAAACCAACGCCAATAAACCCAGGGCAACTAACGTCAAATCCAAGACAAACCATGGGTCCCATACGATCTGCCAACCAAAACTAAAGGCACGGAACATGGCTTCGGCGCAATAGATGCACAGAAACATTCGTTCCAATCCATCAAGCCATCCAGCTTCATATGCGTCATCTTTGAACAACGAGAGCTGAGCTTCAAAGCCAATGACAATCAAATTCCTTGGGCCCAACGGTGACGTGCCCATCATGGGCGTTCGAAGCCCCACCGCAACTTTGGATATCTTCGGATTACGGAAGGCCCCGGATGTAAATTGGGGCACGAAGGGACATGTCCATGTAGCATCTTTCAAGTTCAATCATATTCCAATATATTCCGGCGTACATGGCCTCTTGACTTTCACCCCCTAACTCTGCCAAATTGCAAGAAAATCACTAAGCCTGCAGCAAACTCAAACCAGGGAGAGCTGGCAATGTCAGCTGTGCATTTTCGCGCTTTCTCCAGTGGAGATAGATTTGGTGTGGCCTAGAGGTTGTGACCGGATGGTGGTTGAGCAACCCTTTGTGGTTGAATTTGTTTAAGGGAAAATCTACAGGAAACCATGGCTTTTTCCATTAAATATAGGGGTTTCCTGTATTTTTTCCCTTAAACCAATCCAATGACTTTGTGGTTGACTCTCAGCATATGAAGCCATTGGGGTCATGGCACCCGTATCTCAATGATCCTGCTCAGTTGAAAACATGAAAACAAGGTGCATCTACAACTTGAGATAACTTCAAAAAACACTATGTCCGCAGAACCTTGGAAATCTATGAATATGTGTTGCATGACACACATCTTCAGGACCGAGTAAGGTTGATGAATGTTATATATATATATATATGAATGCTTAACCCCCCAACAAAAATACCCCCAATGATGGTTGCAGCAAAGCATTAAAGAGGTATAGAGAGGTATAGAGATGTATGTATGGGGCATCTAATGATTCTAATGCTAATGAAGGTTACCAGCAATACCAACCCAACCCCACCACCCACCCCCGAAAATTCAGTGTTGTTATATATCTGGGTAAATTATAATAATTCACTAACCTGAATTAAGGGCATTTTGGGATGATTCCCCGTCCTCGGTTTTCGGGATCAAATCCGATAGAAGCTTTCGCAAAGGCCCGGCAGGACATTGTTGCACCGTCTTCTTCGACCTGGACAGATTGGACAGATTGGACAGGTGGCACCGCCCCCAAACAGGCGATGCTGCGCCACAATACATGTGTCATATGTCACTTGCTTCCATGCAAATGCCACTCCATATGTATCATATGTCCACAAAAATGTTATAAATGTCAGGGTGCATGTCAAATATTTAATATATTTCAATGAAGGCACACATTTATCCACAAATTGGGTAAATCTTTCATATGTGCGTCTGTGTGTCCCAATGCAGGTTCTGGTCAGCATGTCGATGCGTCAGCCAACACTTTTTGAATGCAAATGTCCATACACATGTCAGCCAGCATGTCAGTACCTTTCAAAACACATGAACGAGTAGGTTTTCGGGCATATTCGGATCAGGTGTCATGGGGTTGGTCAATGCAAAGTTGCCAAGTTGCCAAGCAAATATTGGAATGAAGGTCAGAACACATGTCAGCTCAAGAGCCACCCTGCATGCCAACAAATCTGCATAGGCCATTCATAGGCCCATATGTCAAACAAAAATGAATACCCCAGTAGATAAGACAATGAACTCATCAGCCTGCAAGTCAATATATCAACCCAACAACTTGGGAAGAGCTGTTGGCTCAACCGGCTCAACCCCCCAAAACCAAAGAACCAACTTGATCCAACTTGCACATAACCTACCCCATGCCCTTGCGTTAAACGGAAGGGATTTTGAGACCACCACAACCACGGCACCGCAGGAGAGGATGAAGTGCAGCAACTTTCTTGGAATGCAAATGTTTCGCCCTCTTGTAGCGCTCACTGCGTTCCAGTTGGCTGAAGAATTTCTTGGGAGACAGACTAAAAGTCGATTGTGCTTTGCCTCAGCAAACGCTCCCCCCAAAAAAAATAGAAAAAACACACACAATCGGCTGAGACCTACAAATTTCAGCACTCGCAATTTCGGATTTAGTGAACAATAAACTTACATAAACTTACACATTTAATTACGCATCAGGTATTCCTTATTTCGAGTGATCCCGATCCCCGGGGGTTTCATCTGGCCTCTGATCTGCTATATATTCTGACATTCTTTCCGACATTTTATCAGCCGTTCTATCTGACAATTAAAAACACTGACATCTTTGACATGAATTCTGACCTTCTATCTCTCTTACAATCTCTTACATGTTTTGGCATTCATCCCATCTGGCATAGATTTTGACATTCTATCTGACATACATTCTGCCATTGCATCTGACATTTCGTCCGGCAGTTTCTGACATACATTTTGACATTCTATCTGGCATACAATCCGACATTCTATCCAACATAATTATATTCTGACATGCATACTGGCATTTTATCTGACGGTTTGTCTGACATCGATTCTGACATTCTATTTGGCATTTTATCTATACTTCATTTCCGACATGATCTGTTGGCATTTTAGCTAGATTCTATAGTCCAGTGAGCCCCAGTAGCGCAGAGTATACGCACTCTCCGGATGGCGTTTTTCCATGCTTTCCCCAGCCGCCCGTGGCAAGTTGCGACTATCATCCTGCCCAAGCTCGACCAATTCTCCATGCCTCCGCACTTCCGGTGCGTCCAGCGTTTCCACCGGCGCCTCAGTCATAACCGTGGATGCCGTGGACAGCTGCTGCTCGATGCTGCGTAGCATGGATTCGACGGAGCGTTGCCATTCGCCGTGTTGCTGGGACCTGAGCTGGAAGCTAACATAGCTATGGCAAATCACAATTTTTAAGAGCCAAATTTTGAATCATCCCTAAATCATCTCCAAATCATCTCTAAATCATCTCCAAATCATCTCTAAATCATCTCTAAATCATCTCTAAATGGGCCATATTCCATTCTTATGTTACTTTCCGGAAGGGTGGATAAAATATGATAAAATTAGCACAATGAATATCTCCAACAGCAGCGTCTGGGATACTCACGGCATATCAATAAGCGTGGCGAACCAACACTGAATAATTCTGAATACCTCTAACTACATCTATGGTTAGCAAAAACATGCAAAAACACATGTGATTAAGCTTCCCAGAACTTGTTTTGAGTTGCCTTTCTTTCTGGCATTCAAGGCATTCGCCTCTGAATCCATCTCAGCAAGGTGGAGAAACCTTGGCAATCTAGTTTGGGAACCTGGGCAACTTTGCATACATGTTGCGCCAATCCCCTAGCTGCTAGCTTCAGTGAAGTGGCGAACTAGTGATACTTTTCTTACTGGTGCTTAGTAGGGCTGGGAGAATGATCCATATTTCCCGTAGTAATAATAGCGACTAATTAATGATTAACAATCATCCCATTCCCCCATTTGCACCAGTACGTTTTTCATTGACATTCTTCGCATTGTTTCCAGTGACGTGCAAAGTGGTTGACTCGGTGAGCTGCAGTTGCCCACATTTACCAGCAACATGTCAGCAACTATAGAAGCTGCTGTAGTCCTTACGACCTTACCATCCAGATCCAAACAGCAAACCACCGGCCAGGAGACAAATGAAGGATGCCATCGCAAGAGCTTTGTAGCTGAAGCTTCACAGTATCCAAGTTCTCTAGCAACTGATTTGGCACCATTGGACAGTGAGTGGAGTGACACTCTACCCTTCGACGTGCCTCCGACGCACCTTCGGTGTGCCTTCGGCTCGAACCAATGGCAACAAATGTTCAACCTCACGTGAATCCTGAAAGTGCCGTGCCACAAAAACATGCGAAACGGCAAAACCATGCGAAACCTCTGAAGAATTCAAAAGATCCAAAACAATGAGTCCAGACTTCTCCTGTTTCACCACGTTAAACATGCCATGTTGTTTCACTGTCGGTCGCACCAACGACTTCGTACGACCAGAAGACTCGGCATTTCCCACGTCACCGCGGTGGTGTTCCATAGCGTTTCCGGTGCACCGCCCCTTTGGGGGATGGCATCCGAATGTCCCGACCCCGGAGGCCGCGGTCCGTGCGGTCCGTGAAGGCTCGCCAGAGCTTCTGAAACTCCATGGCAAAGGGTGAAACGGCCAAGGGGTCCCTTAAAATGCACAAATTCTCCCAGTTGCTCATACTGGCCTGCTTGGTCCAGTTGAAACTTCCGGTCACTACACAATCATCCAGAACTGCGAATTTGTGATGCATCCGGGCTTCATGTGCATCCAGCACCACAGGAACACCTTTCTCAACCAACCTGGCACCATCCGCTCCTAGAACTGCATATTGCTCATCATCCAAGATCACCTGGGGCGAAAACACTGCATCTGATTGGAGAATTCCAGACCCTGGATCTGCTTCTTTTATTGGAACATATTGGAACTGTCTCATCACTTATTTTTTTTCATCCAAACGAATCCAAACATTGAAACGCTTCCACACTGTGATGTTGAAATATCCATAAATATCCCAAACAGCCCGAGCCTTCACATCCACCTTGCGCTCCCAAGCATTCAGGATTTCTTGGCTCAGAACATCATCCGTCAGGGTAAACATGGCGATCCACATCCTTTTCCGACTTTGCCGCAGCAAGTGGCACAGGTGTCGCACGTGTACGCCTGAGGGATCCGGGAAGAACAAGACCTCAGGGCTTCGCCGGAGCCCCCGCCGAAGACTCAGGAGCAACTGCCGAGAGAGCAACAGAAGCGCGAAAATCCACAAGAGCAAGGCGTAAAAACTGAAGGTATCCTGCAAGAAAAAACTCGAAAGGATGCCCAAAAACCTTTGAAAAACTCGAAAGGATGCCCAAAAACCTTTGAAAAACTCGAAAAGATGCCCAAAAACCTTTGGATTAAGTCAAGTTGACCTATTTAGAATTTAAAAATCCTTCGGGGTCGAAAATGCCGTCTCTGATTTGCCCAGTTTCCGGCAGCAGCGACGCATGTTGCGGATAAAGCTCCAGAAATTCCGAGACGGTGCAACGCAAGAAGATCTGTGTCCAGTGGGGTTTCCCATGGGATTTCCCAGTGGAAAATCCGGGAAGCAAAGAGTAGAGGAAGCAGGTCACATCTGTCAGAAGGGCCATGGTTTGATAGATCAAACACCACGCTGTGCCCCAGAAACCTGCAGGGAGCTTCCGACAAACCAAGAGGTGTCAGCCACCATAGGGGTACCTCAATGGATAACTATGAAGGACGTCGAAGGACTCAAGACTGATCATGACAAAATCATATCCAAAATCATGCAAAATCAAAATCAATGAAAGTTGATTTTTTCAGCATTCAGTTTTGACCCACTAAAAAATCATGAAAGCATGATAAAGCATGATGACAAATTCATCAACCCGCCCAGCTTGCACCTGAGTGCCGACATAGGGCCGACTCAGCTACTGGAGCTGGAACTGGAACAACACCAGCATCGCCCCATACCCAAGCCATGGCCAGTTCACCTAAAACATTCGCATTTGCACATGGTATGCACATGGTCCCATGGTCACTGAAATATAAAGCTTTACATCTGCCAAAGATCTTGCCACATCAATGCCATAATGCATGTTGACACATGTAAGTTTTGGTATAAGCTTACCACAAAATTGCATTGTTTTTGATGAAGTGTTTTGAGGAACTAGGGTCATCGTTCAGTTTTAGATCGTGTATGCCGTTTAGGGAAACGACCCGAGATCATCTGCGATGAGATGGCTGTGAGGTGTGGTAAATGGCTATGTCCAGGAGTGGCCTATCCATAATATGGCTATCCTATATATACCTGGTGCGCCCTTGTCTGGCGATCAATGGTAAACATGATGATAAGCCACCAAATTTGGGTGTTTTCTGTGGGCCTTTCCCTTAAATTAAAAAAAAAACATAGAAAGCCAAGGGGAAAATTCAGCTCACGGCTGCTGCATGCTGCTCTGCCATCAAACCTGGACACCTATGGACACCTTCTTTTTCCGTCGAAGCTTGGCTATGTTTCGAAAAAGAATTCTGAACTCAATGAACTCATTTGTTTTGCAATCTGGCTAAATTAAATTCACTCACCGGAATATAGCTGAAACGTGCGGCCATTTGGGGATAATTCACCATGTTTGAACCATCATTACAGTGACGTCATAGTGAGGTCATTATAGTTCAACAAGATTCAAACCTATGAATTGTTGTGCTGCGCATGGAGCAAAGAAATATCTACGAATATCCCTTCAACTCTCACAACCTTTGAAATCATACAAGCTTGTTGTAAGTGCCTATCAGCTGGGAACACATCTACTCAAAATATCACAAAGGTGTCATCTGTAGGTACCATAAACATCATAAATCCATGAGTTCACATAGTTCACATGTACATATAGATCAATTATGATCTATTGACCACTCTGCGCCGTACATCGCAGTTAAAGATTTCTCGTGCCGGCAGCAGGGCAGCCGCTACACATTTTCACCCAAAATCCTCGGGAATGAACGACTCTGAAATCATCCATGGCATAGAATCAACATGAATTACTGTAAAGCACCCAGAAAGGCGTTTCCATAGAGATGATATTTGCTTCAGATTTGAGGTTTCCCACATTTTCCGCCTGTTCTATCTAGTTTGGGGTTGCTATAAAGCATTGTAAAACATGTATAATAAACAGGCTTGGCCCATCAGAATGCCCATGCAATTGCGAAAGAGATCCAAGGTCCATTGCACCAGCTGCAGTGCCTTACACCCTCTCAACATCTCTTATATTATTATCTAGTGATGGATCACTGTGGTAAATGAGTTCTTTCATATTATTTCTAGACTCCGTTTCCAAATTTATTAGGGGCTGTCCCAATCATCGGGTCGTCGGGTCTTTGTTTTTGGGTGTTGGCAGTGCCAAGAACGACGGGTTGCCCTGAAAAACTGCGGAGTGATCACAGCTGCTCCGAACCGGAATCAAACTGGATCTCCTGTGCATCTCAGCTTCGCTCGCCATTTTTCAGTTGCTCAGAAATCACCAGTTTTTTAAGGAACATTTTTTTTTTTGATGCCAAAAATGGAGGTTTTTTATGGCCCAGGCCTTCCTTATGGCGCCCGTGAAAAATTCCCGTTGTCAAAAACTATGGCGACGCCGCATCGGATGCACTGTTTGGATCGGAATTCCTCAAGCCTTCTGGGTGTCAGAATCCAATCTTTGATTAGGCATGGCTCAAAAAACCCACAAAAGCCGCAGATTTGTCGCAAAAAATGGCACAAAAACAACGAACTAGGTGCATCACACTCCCATGGGCTTAAGTTTCCAAACTTGAGTCATGCCCAATCAATGAACCGTTATCCGTTATCTTGCCAAATTTCAAGCGGAAAGATGTGGCTGAAACAGACAAATAACATCAAATACCCATGTTCACCAACTATATTCCATTTTTTCCCACCAAAAAAAAAACATCACCTTCTTTGAGCCCTCACCTCACACATCTCACGTGTACCGCTGCAGAATTTGGTGTTAATGTTGTGATTTTTGCCAGGTTTTCTGGCGCAGGTTGAGCAAGGAGGACCTCCAGCCCGAGGATTTGGCCCACCAGCTGCGCGGAAACCTGTCCACGCACCAGCCTTGATGTGGCTGCTGTGTCGAACTACGCAAGGTCGGAAGGAGGTAACTGCTATTAACTGCTGAACAGCACCATTCCCTTCCTGCCAAACCATGTGTGACACATCTTGTTCCAACAAAGTATCCGATACCTCAAATCAGAGAAGGATCAATGGCTGATGGCAGTGTTTTTGCATACACCTAGGCCTTCTGAATAATTACCGCCCCAAAATTGTTAAATTGCCAAAATCATGGTGAAACACATTAAAAAAAAAACAAGGGTTCCCGTTTCACTCTGAGGGTTTGGGGGTTGAGGCGGTGTTCCCTAGACGTTGCGCAACCGCTCACAACCATGCGCACCTGTCCACGACCGTCCGCGTGAGGGCCGTATGGCCGTGCCTATGGTAAGTTCTGCTAAAGTGGTCACTTTTGGGAGTTCCAAACGTCGCATCGGTTCGTTTTGCGTGCCAGGCGTGGCACTTTGTGACATTTCTACATGTTTCATAATGTGTCGAAGATCGTTTTGTGTGGCAGGCACAATACTTTTGCGTCGTTTTCAGAAGATGAGTTGCATTTTTCGTGGCAAGCGCAGCACTTTGGAGGCCTTCTGACTATATGGGCAGGTTCGTCACACCAGATTGACTGAAACTACTATGGAGGCCACCAGCGTCACTTTGCGTTGCAGCCGCAGCACTTCAGACGTATCGCATTGCGTGGCAGGCGCAGCACTTTGGATGTGTCCATCGTCATTTTGCGTGGCACGCGCAACACTTTAGACGTGTCGTGTTGCGTGTTTTTGCGAATCGCATTGTCAGGGCTGCGTCCAATGGTGACAACATGCAAACTCCGTGGCAGGCGTGGCATTTTGTAAGACGTGCTGAAAATTGACGGAAGCCTCGCACGAAACATCGATTTTGAGGTAGCAACGTTTGAGGTTCATAAGACAACTCCTAGGAAAATGACGATTTTGCAGCTACAAAGCATGAACATGTGACGAAGTCTCACACGAAACGCTCGTTTTGAGCTTCCAACATGTCTCGTCTTCATGCCCTGGCTTTCTTGTAGCTTCGCCATGTCTATGGGTGCAAAACCTATCATGTTCGAAGGTTTTCAAACAGGCCCAATATTGGTCCAATGTTGTTTTGCGTGGCAGACGTGGCGCTTCGTGACATTTTCACGTCTCTGGAAAAGTGTTGAAAGTCGTTGTGTGTGACGGGCGCAATACTTTTGCGAGGTTTCCAGAAGATGACCTGCATTTTTCGTGGCGAGGGCAGCACATTACACGTTACACTTTACACTCCACACTTTACACTTTACACTCCGCACTTTACACTTTACACTTTGCACTGCACACTTTTCACTTTACACTCCACACTTTACACTCCACACTTTACACTGCACACTATACACTTTACACTCCACACTTTACACTTTACACTCCGCACTTTACACTTTACACTTTGCACTTTACACTTTACACTCCACACTTTACACTTTACTTTACACTCCGCACTTTACACTTTACACTTTGCACCCCACACTTTTCACTTTACACTCCACACTTTACACTCCACACTTTACACTGCACACTATACACTTTACACTCCACACTTTACACTCCGCACTTTACACTTTACACTTTGCACTTTACACTTTGCACTTTACACTTTACACTCCACACTTTCCACTTTACACTCCACACTTTACACTGCACACTATACACTTCACACTCCACACTTTACACTCCGCACTTTGCACTTTACACTTTGCACTCCACACTTTTCACTTTACACTCCACACTTTACACTCCACACTTTACACTTTACACTCCGCACTTTACACTTTACACTTTGCTACACTTTACACTCCACACTCTGCACTCCACACTACACACTCTACACTTTACACTCCACACTTTAAACCACACACTTTACATTCTACACTCCACACTGTACACTCCACACTCTACACTCCACATTTTACACTTGACACTCTACACTTTGCACTCCACACTCTACACTCAACACTTTACACGTTACACTTTACACTCCACACTTTAGACTCCACACTGTGCACTTTAGACTTTGCACTTTACCCTTTACACTCCACACTCAACAGTCTACACTCCACACTTCACACTTTACACTGCACACTTTACACCTTACACTCCGCACTCCACACTCTACACTTTACACTCCACACTGTACATTTTAGACTTTACACTTTACACTCGGCACTCTACACTCTACACTTTACACTTAACACTTTACACTTTAGACTTGACACTCTACACTTTACACTCCCCACTCGACATTCTACACTTCACACTCCGCACTCCACACTCTACACTTTACACTCTACACTTTACACTCCACGCTTTACACTTAACACCTTACACTTTACACTCCACACTTTACACTTAACACCTTACACTTTACACTCCACACGTTACACTCCACACTCTGCACTCTGCACTCCACACTCTACACTTTACACTTTACTCTCCACACTTTACACTTCACACTTCACACTTTGCACTCCACACTCTACACTTTACACTCCCCACTCTACAGTCCACACTTTACACGTTACACTTTTCACTCCACACTCTACGCTCCACACTTTACACTTGGCACTGCACACTCTACACTCCACAATCCCCACTTCACACTCTACACACTACATTCCCCACTCAACACTCCACTTTCTTCACACTCCACACCCTCTTCCACATTCCACAGTGTCTACAGCGCACTGATACGTAACAGGGGGGAAAATACAAGACTGTTCAACTAACTTGTTTCACAAGAGTGTTTTACGTGACTGCATTCGGGTTTCTATATGCTGCATCTTGTTTCTGGCAACTTAGGACTTAGAGGATCTAGATATGCTTTCGGAACACACGGCATCAGATGGCTCAAAGGCTCACGATTTCTCGCAGATTCTGCGACTTTCCTGGCTTTGGTTCAGTTGGGACCGTGACCGGATCGTTCATGAGCTCCTGTCAAGGCCAAAAAACTTGGGTCTCTGTTGGGGGACCCAGCCACTATACCAAAGTACAGAAAATTGTAAATTCAATAGAGGGGTCAAAATAATCAATCAATCAATAAATCAAATCATATCAAACCAAATCAATAAATAAATAAGTAGATAAATAAATTACCCTCCAGTAAATTAACATAGACCCTGGCAGACAGGGGTTGGAAGACTAGTTTCCACTATAAATTGGTGATTTTCAGGGTCTATGTTAATTTACCAGAGGGCATTATCCAAATGAGTGGGAGGTCACCCAAAGCATTCATACAAGTGCTGAAATCAAACATGGCTTGCTGGAAAATCCTCCATGAAGTTCCGGGATGTTTCAGGCCACGTTTCTGAGGACCGGAGGGAAAATCCCATTGGTTTCGTTCAATCACGAAACAACCTTTGAATCACAACAGAAAAATCTAAATCACCATTTTGGCAGGTGAAATCCTATCAAATCCCGTTAAATCACCATTTTGGGAGGTGAAATCTTAAAGCCTTGTTTGCGGGATTGTTGGATGTTCAATCGCACCAAAGATATCAGTTTGTGTCCTCGAGCATCCTCCGCTTCTCAATCTCATTCTGCAGCTTCCAGGGGTTGATGGACGTGCAAATCAGGAAGTCTTTCATGTCCTTCCAGTCGAAGGGACAGACTGACGATGTCGATGTATAATTATATATATGTGTGTGTGCGTGCATGTATGTATGTATGATATATATATATACATGATATATATGAGCAATCTCGAAAACCCTAGGTTCAGGGAAAGGACATCCACAAATTTGGGAAGGTCCCATCGCTTACCACACGTTTGTACAATAATGATATATGGTAAACTTGGGGGGTATCGC
>Ga0126342_10014272_pt1 | contig 14037 bp, 13 predicted proteins | sample Cyp1metagenome_FD_92528 | JGI IMG/M metagenome (GOLD analysis project Ga0126342, IMG submission 92528) | Coral microbial communities from Lord Howe Island, Old Settlement Bay, Australia - Cyphastrea 1 metagenome | ecosystem: Host-associated > Invertebrates > Cnidaria > Coral ...
AGATATGTCAGATAGAGTGCCAGAAGATATGCCAGATAGAATGCCAGAAGATTTGCCAGATAGAATGCCAGAAGATATGCCAGAAGATATGCCAGATCATATGCCAGAAGATATGCCAGATAGGATGTCAAATAGAATGTCAGAAGATATGTCAGATAGAATGCCAGAAGATTTGCCAGTAAGAAAATGTATAAATGTCATGGTGGGGATCACACGAAGTAAAGTATTTTTTTTTTTTCCATGTCCTGGAGTTTCCCGATCCCACCACCGGTCAGTGGGATGTCACAACAAACCTATGGGTTTCGATGCGAAGATAGTCGAATTCTGGATGTGGGGGAACCCCTATTTTGGGAAACACTCACATACCAACCTGTTCGAACCATTTTACACGAAATTACCAGATGGAAACCCAGGAGAACCCATGTACATCCATGTACAATAATCTAGGGCCCAATTTGTTTCTGCCAACTGGTTGGCAACCCCCTCATAGATGGTGCGGCAAAAAAATGGATTCCAGTGTTCCTGCCCCTATCTCCCGTTTATCGATGTGTTTCACCTTACGGGTGTAAAACATATTTGCATCTGTTTGCCATGTTTGATGACCGGAAGGCATAGATATTTCATCTCTATGTTGGTTTCAATATCATTTGTTTGCCGTATTCATATATATATATAATATTATATAATTATATATTTCATCATTATATATTTAATTATATATATACATCTATATATTATATTATATTATATATATATATATATCTATTGCATGAAGCATTCCTGGTGTTTGTCCATCTGGCACCCAATGACTTGACTCTTGGCTTTGTCACTTCAATAGGGTACCCACAGAATTCTAAGGTTTCATCCCATTGTCACTCTTGGTTGTGTTGCTTAAGTCTCCATGATTGTTGATGATATAAACTACATACCCGGCCTGGTAAACGTTTACATAGCGAACTGGAAAGATTCACCATTTTGAATGGGTAAATCAACTATTTCTATGGTCATTTTCAATAGCAAACTGTTTGTTTACCAGAGGGTACATCATGTTAAATGACCCGTCTTTCTTGGTTAGATGCAATCTTTGTTCGTAAAATGATGTTAGACGATCCCCAGGCCAAATTGGCCTAAAATCATCTTGTAAAATGTTTCTTTTTCATCCCTTGTTCGAATAATGTTCATACCCAATTTGTGTTGGTTAAAATCGACTAAAACCAACAAGAACTTGACCCCTAGCTTATCCATCCAGTAGGATCAAAACATATCACCACTTCTTCTTGGAACATGAACAGCATGAACATCCACAACTGCGATGGCCAGCTGGTTTCAACCACTGTTTTCAAGATGTTTCGATATCAGGTGGGGACCATCGGCCTTTGCGCCTCTCAGAAGTGTCGGAAGGTCATCGGCATTGAGCTGGTGCCTGAGGCAGATTTGGGTGCCGGCAAAGAGTCACGTTGTTTCGTTAAGTCTCATGGGGGATTTCACCCTGTTTCATAACTAGGGGAGGTCAGCAACGGGATTTGATGGTGATCAATGGGGATTTGATGGTGATCAATGGGGATTTGATGGTGATTCATGGGGATTTGATGGTGATTCATGGGGATTTCATTGGGATTTCATAACTAGGGAGGCCAGCAACTGAATTTTGGGACACTCGGGGTTTCATTCAGAGGAATCCCATCCCAGGGACGGAGTGGCTCAAGGTGTTGGCTCACGGGATCCTTGACGAATTCGCATGTCTAGTTACACATCCCCCAAAAAATATCATATTATTAGTGATATTTTTACATGAATAATTATTAGCATTATCAAATATACAAGTCACGTATCTATATAAATATACATAATATATAAAGAATATATATATATAATATATATATATAATATAATATGTATATATAATGGACGATATATATATATATATATATATATATTATAACCATATATAATTAGATATGATTATATATGGACGATATGATCCGAGATTCGATTGAACACAAAATTGACTATCCATCTTTGCCCTTGGTTTTCAGGCAGTCGAATCTGCGAAGGCGAATGCTGCGTCCTGGCGATTGGGATATGATGGAGATGGTTGGGAACTGCGAAAAACTGAGAGACGATTTTATCACATGAAAACCACTACTTTGGGCTATAATGGACGATTATAACCATATATATTATAACCATATATACTACATATATGGGGGTGGGTCAAAACCTATTATTATCAATTCTAATGGGATGAACATCCATTTACCAGCTATTTTGGGGTTCACTAGGTGCCAGGGTTTTGACCAATAGCCATATATATATATAATGGACGATTTTCGGATTTTACTTTTCAATCTTTCTTGGCCTTGCGAAAAAATCCAGCATGAATTTACTCAGACAAGCATCGAATGAGTCATGGAATATGGCACCAGCAGAGCAGCAAGGGATAAATCGTGGTAAACCACCATTCAGGTTTGGGATTTAACAGGGAAATATGCGGGGTAGTGGGATGTAATGTTTGATACAAGAGGAATATTCATGGGATATATATATATGTATGTATATATAATGATAATATTAATAATAATAATGATAATCAATAATAATAATATGATATAATATATGATATATATATATATATAGAGATGGGATATAAGCAACATATAATAATATTATATTATAGATGGGATATAAGCAACAGATATGGGGCATCTATGGACGTGTCTAAAGATGGGGTATGTCACCCAATTCTGGCAATCCAAATGCGGAAAGATGCGGAACGTCATGATTACCCTGTGGTAATTTAACAGAACTATGGAAAATCAATCACCCTTTTTATATAGTGAATTTCCCATGAAACATGGTGACTTTCGATAGTTATGTTAGTTTGCCAGAGGGTATTTTATCAGGGGGTGAGATGGTCCTGAAACAGATGTAGCAAAAAAGATGTCCACAGGTGAATCGCCAGATATTGTATGTTGATGGTGATTTGATTTGCGTTTAACATCCTTTATCTACCCAATGGTAAATCAACATTAAGATTTAAGATACGTGCAATCCAGCAGTTTTAAGATATGTTATTATACTTTATTTTAACATATGTTAATCATATTAGAAATTATATTCTAAGATGTATTTAAACTACCCTCTGGTGAACTAACATAGCAATGGAAAATCACCATTCTTAATGGGAAAATCCACTATAAATAGCCATTTTCCATTGCTATGCTAGTTCACCAGAGGGTATATGAAAAGAAATGTCCATGATTTTATAAGATCTAATCTCCTCAAGGTTATGGGATTTCCCATGGGATTTCCCTTCGAGAGCGCCGCTGTATCCCGGCGCACTCGGCGCCCCCAAGGCCTTGAACGAGATCCACAACACCGAGTGGACGGCGGGCGATGGAGGGAAACCCCCAATGGGAACCGTGGTTTTTGTCATGGTGAATAATGATTGATTTACAGGGAGTGTTCATGATGCTTAGTTAATATAGATGTATATAGATGAATTATAGATGTTGATATATAGTACATAATGATATATTACTTAGTATATAGATGTATATAGTATATAGATGAAATATAGATGTATATTATATAGTACTTAGTAGATCATGATGATTTACAGGTTGTCTTTAAACACGTATGGATCATGGTGATGGTTAGACAGTCACTGGCGAAACATCTACCGAGAACCGGTGAGAACTGAAGAGTTGTGGTTTTCATTGTCCCAAAATAGAGCAGCTCCAAATCCAAGTTATCAGTTATCCATGTTTTATCCATGTTTTATCCATTTCAGTTACCGATTTTTCATGATGTTGACATATGTTGCAGAACTGTAGAACCATGTAGAACCCATTTCCGGACCCCAAAAAAACAGCTTCAAAAGCCGTGGCTGTTCGATGTCCGCGGAAAGAGTCGAAGCTCAAAATTTTAACTGCCGCGACCAAGCCAAACTTTTGCCCAATTCATGTGCTGATAGATATGTGTATATGGTATGTATTTGGTATGTATATGGTATGTATATCGTGTGTATATGGTATGTATCTGGTATGTATTTGGTATGTATATCGTGTGTACATTGTATGTATATGGTATGTATATCGTGTGTACATGGTATGTATTTGATATGTATATAATATGGTATGTATATGGTATGTAGATGGTATATGATCCAAAACTGGGCTGTGGCCCAAATCGAACGCTCTCGCGGAAGGTGGGCAAGGCAGAGGACGTGCTGCCGAAGCTTCTGGAAGAGATTTTTGGCGAAAACCAATTTGTGTTTTTCCAGAAAATTATCATTCATGGTGGGTAAAAACATGTTTTCACATCAGATCTACCCTCTGGTTATTTAACATAGCCATGGAAAATTGCCCATTTATAGATGGTTTACCTATTAAAAATGGTGATTTTCTATGGCTACGTTAAATACTCAGAGGGTAAACGTTTACAGGGAACATCAGGTCACCAACGAATACCTCGAGAGTCGAAGCTGAGGATGGATCCTAGCCTCCAAGTTTCAGCGGTACCGGAGTCCCAGTAGTCATCTTTTCCGTGTGGATGAAACTGGAGGTTTCATGAGTTGTCAAGGCCCCAATAGCTGGATGGTTTCATGGAACTCCTATGATTTTGCTGATAACTCGGTGTAGCCCCACTTTTTTTGTAACCGGCTCAAATGATGCAACTGCCAAAGCCGGGGCCCTCCATCGGTACTCAGTGGAATCCACAGATTTCAAAACTTTCGCTGTTCAATCCCTATTATACTGCAATTGTATATATTATCTATATGTATATATATATATTCGTTGCATATCATTGCACAATTCAACCAATGAATTATAACATTGATGTAGTTTATATAACCATTGCATGATTATAACTAATTGGGGGGTGTTCAAATACTTTTCCTGTTTCAAACATACTTGGGTTGATTAGTTGAGATGACAAACAAAGGTGGGGGCTTAAAACAAAGAAAATTAAGCCAGTTGAGCATGAATCTCTTGCCTGTTCATTAAAAACCACATTCCCTAGAAGCCATGGTAAAAAAATGTTTAAAACATATTGAAAAAAGATACGTATATATAGCTGTTCATTAAAAAACACATCCCCCAGAAACCGTGGTAAAACATGTTGTAAAAAGGTACCAGCAATCTCGCTTGTGCCGAACTAAGTTGGAACATCCGAAAGTGGCAGACTGAGGTGGTGGACCCCCCCAGACCGGGGCTGCATCACGTGGTCCTTCGAGCTCTAAGGACGTACAGTTCCGGAATGGGTTTCAGGTACTCGAGCCGATTCCGCGGCCAAGAATTAGAAAACATGGGGCCGTTTTTACATGGCTAAACTAAGTTGACAACATTTAATAACTATGTTACACCCAAAAATCAACATTTTTTTGTAAGTTTTGTACATGTTTAGGGATATGTTGATGGGATATCTCACCAAGCATATGATATCGGCTGCAGTGGTCAACACTGACCAGCGCAGGTCGATGGCTTGGTCAGTACCCAATTTCGAGGATGCCCATGGGTGAAATACAATTACCAGATATCACCAGATTGTTTTCACTTGTCACTTAGATCACTTGTTTTTTTCCTAAACTTGAACTGATATGATGTGATTGATTCTAGAATTGGTTGTTACGGCGCGATTTCAGGCTTTTTTTTGGGAGGTTTGGTCTCAACTGCCGGTTTTTGAAATCATCAAATCAAGGCGAAGGTCGCCCAGGGGTGACCAGTAGCCGTATTCCTATTTTGGCCGAGCACGGAGAAGTAAAGAACGGCCTGCAATGATTGGTGGTTTGTTGGGATGTAATAAGATGTAAGCCGTGAAAATTGTTCACCCAAGAAGTGTCCACCCTTACAAACACTGTGGATTAAGCGGGTTACCCCCAAACAAGTGATGAATTATTATTCAAGATGGTTTATTCTTGGTCTGAGTTGACATTAAGAATGATTCTCATATGGGAATTGACACATCATTATCTCATCCCAATGAATTCTGCTGTCTTTCCGACAGATTCCGTTCGTTCAGGAGCTGCAGTCAACTGCCGGGATGCATAGCCTGGTCAGCTATGATCATCCCCTCGGGTGATGATTGATGATTATAACATTTGTCCCACTCAAAGCAAGGATTCTCCAGCTAACCATGTTAGATTGAAGGATTGCAGGAACTAGGATACCGGCCAACCTATTTCAGCACTTGGAGATCTGTGGTTGAAGCTGGCTGGAGATGCCCTTGGGAAAGCTATATACCTTCCAATCATTTCTCGGTTCCCTGGTTTTGGTTGGCTGAATGTGTGAGAAAGAGGGCGCATATCCCCCTGACCATTTTTTTTTTTGGCCCCAATGCGTTTGATTTTCCATTTCATGACCGTTTGGAATCAAACATGGGACTGGAAGCAATCAAAACCGAATTTTGATACACCCATTCAATCCGATTGATTGCCATGAATTGACATCAATATGATATATGATATATGTATATATATATTTATCATTTATTATCAATTGCTATTAATTGACATGAATTACCATGTCCTTCCCGTTCACAAGCTGACAGCTTTTCATCGCCGATGTTTCCGAAAATGGTCCAAATCTCTAAGGTCTCGGATTGTTTACGTGAGCTGCAACCCGGATTCCCTCGTGGAGGACCACCGGAAGATATCAACACCGGAAGATCCATAGCGGGTTTTCGGCATGGGTATAATTAGCATGGGTATAGCCATAATCATCCATAATCCATGGTCATTGAAATAGGGACAATGATATACAATGATGATAAACTATGGATAAACTATGTACGAATGCATGATGCAAGAGACCTCAACCAAGCAACGGTGCAGCAGCAGCAAAGTGAAAAAAAGGGATAAACTATGATAAACTATAGGGTACCCTATTCTCAACCCCCATTTAATGAACATGGTGATAGGATGGATTTTCATGGAATATCATGGGGATTTTCTGGATAGATTATGTTGCGACCTTACGTCGCGACGGTCAGCTTTGTGAATATTTATTAGCGATCAAGATTCATAGGTGATTTTCAACAAAGCAACACCTTGCCTAATTTACCCTCTGGTAAACTAACATAGCTATGGAAAATCACCATCTTTAATAGGTAAATCAACTATAAATGGGCCATGTTCAATAGCTATGTTAAATTACTAGAGGGTATTTGGGGAGTTCCCATTTGGGGGTTGTCGCATGACCGGGGTTCGGTTTTAATAATTCAATTTCCAGAGCACAAATTGCCATTGAAAAATGGTATGGTTTGGTACCAATGGATTGTATAGCACATGTGTTTTCAGGAGTGTATCTATGGTATAATCTCAAATTACATACGAATAACCATAGGTTTTTGCATGGTTTTGCTATATGTTTGATATGTTCAGTGGTGAAAACGATCTTTGACACATGTTTGGTTGGTGGTTTGGAACATTTTTTATTTTTCCATTTCATATATGGGATGTAATCCTTCCCATTGACTTTCATATTTTTCAAGATGGTTAAAACCACCAAACAGATATTATTATGAACCATTATCAACCATGGAAATTCATTATCAACAGATTTTCATGGTATATTAACCATTGAGTATTGTGTGTTCTTAGTGCGAGTCAAGGTCAGGATTCACCGAGAGAGATGGGATGTTCAATGACTGTATGTTCTGGATGAACTCGCGAAATCATTGCACCTCGTTTCTTATAGATCACGTTCACAGTCTCAGTTTAATGAACAAAGATAAACCATCATTAACCACTATTAACCACTCTTAACCATCATTAACCATCATTAACCATCATTATCCATGGAAATCCCATGAAAATCCTTCGCCATGGCGTGCCGGGCCCGCGCCGCGCCGAGTCCAGGACGTCGTGAAGCTCACCATGCCTTCGGAGAACGACGAGGTGCGGTGCGGCGCTGGCGATGGGAGCTGGAGCTCCAGGGGATTCCAAGGTTTCCAAGGGTTTCTTAGTTGGGATACACCTATGAAATAGTTCTGGGTAAATTATAACGACCTCACTGTTCTCCCTCACTTTAATCATAGTTAGTAGGGGAAATGATCCCCAAATGGCCGCAAGATTCAGGTTAGTGAAATATAATAATTTACCCAGATAGTTGGGATACACCTGTGACATAGTTGGGATAGTTGGAAATCATCAAATATCTCGAAGATCTTGATATACCTATGAAATAGTTGGGATACACCTGGGATACACAACTATGAATAGTGCATTTTTTTTTCCATTTTTTTTCAACAAACCTCCCTTCGAATCTTAGAAAAATCCGAACAACACATCTCAAAATGAGAGCTGACAACAATTGTTAACATATAGCTTAGGATTTCCAACACATTTCAAGATATTCGAGATATATCAAGACCCCCAGGATGGACGAAGTATCTGCCAGATTCTGCCAGGACCCCTTCGTCCCGGTGCGAGCTGTGGCAGTGGTCAGCACCCAGCTGCGCGGAGGGAATGTTGGGGAACGTCTTGCAGAAATGAGTAAAGTTCGAATGTTGGAAGTAGATATGAGAAAAATATGTGTCTGGTCGGTGGTTTGGAACATGAATTGTATTTTCCCCAATAGTTGGGATGATGATCCAATCTGACTCATATTTTTCAGAGGGGTAGGTATACCACCAACCAGGTGTGATACAAAGCTAGGTTTTGATGTGTTTTAATCAAGAACTATCCAAAATATGATATGAGCAATGAGAAGCAATGGTTGTTGATCAAATTCTGGTAGAGGATTCCTGGTGTTACGCATTGAACCGGGGAAGCGCTAAACAATGGGTTTTTTAGGGCATCATCCGAGGCCAAAGTTGTCAGCTTCTTTTCAACGCAGTGATGGTTTCTTTAGTGCAAGCGCTAAAAATCAATGACAATTGTTTCTTTAGTGATGGTTTCTTTGGTGCAACCAATCATAATTTCTTTCTTTTTCTTTCAACAATCCGTTCTTTGGTGAGAAGGAAAAGCAATTATTTTTTGTGCCCGCAAGTTTGAGATGGTAACAATTGGATTGGTGGGAAGTGGGAAGTAGGGATTCACTGACTAGTTTTGAGGAAAGGATGGTTTCAGTTTAGGCGGGTGTAGCTGGAAAAGAGGACCATTCATTCACAACACTCACACTTTTGGTTTGCTGTGGAAACCTCTTGTAGTTTCGGATACTACTGTATGGAACATCACCATTTTTTCTAGGGAAGTCCTTTGTGATGGGCAGTTTTCTCATTAGAACTTGGCACAATCTTGAAGTTGCCTGGGTACAATCTATCCCGGACAATGGTGGCCATGGCAGGACATGTTCCCTCACACCTTGCACTGCGAAATGATTCTGTTGCTGGAACGCATGTCTCAGGCGGGAGGCGGTGGTGGGTCCGGTAATTATGTTATTTGGGGTGGCCATAAATGGAGGATCCACAATATATGGATGGTATATGGATGGTTTACAATGGAACATGCTATTAAAATCTATTAAAATTAGAATGATTTAGGGGTAAAAAAACAGCGGATTTCACTGTACACCCATTTGGATGGACACATCCAATTGGGTATGATCATGTAAGTTGACTGTCAATTTTTATTTGGGCGCTATTTCCACAACACCATGGCAGTGTGTCAAAACCAATTGTACCCCTTCTGTTCACATCAAAATAGCTGGTAAATGGATGTTCATCCCACTAAAAATGGTACTTATAGGCATTGATCCATAGCCATATTGATTTCCAGTTCTTGCAGACTCGCAGATGACGCAATCAGTCATTCCGGCTCTTTTTTTCCGAACCTAATCCAATTCTTGCTGTTGAAAAAACGCAGCGTTTTTCCTTCATTGGCTTACATCAGTCAAGCTCCCAACTCTTTGTCTTGCCACCCTTACCCTCTGGTAAACTAACATAACTATGGAAAATCACCATTTTTAATGGGAAAATCAACTATAAATGGCCATTTTCAATAGCTATTAAGTAGTTTTCAAGTGTTGGTTTCCGTTGTGTTTCCCTCTACTTTTTTCGCAACAGCTGCTGGAGGTCAAAGATCCCCGGAAGACCGAGGCGCCAGCGGCAGCGCCAGCGGATGAGGCGGCCAGTGGCGTGGTGGCCGCTACGGCAATGGTCCAATTTTCAGGTCCCCAATGCATCGAATCATTAGTATATATATATATATATTGAGGGGTTAATAGTGGTTGATAGTGGTTAATAATGATCATCAATGATCAATATATCTGGTTGGTGGTGACTGGAACCATGGAATTTGGATTGACTTTCCATCTATTGGGAATGTCATTTCATCCCAACTGACGAAGTCCATCATTTTTCAGAGGGGTTGAAACCGCCAACCAGGTAATTATAACATTTACAATAGTATCATTAGTAATTATAGCTTATGTACCAATCTTTGTACAACATTGACAATAATCATTAGTACAACATGTGCAATAGTATAGCAAAGTTTATGCAACTAAATTTTATTGAAATATATACATATATATGTATATTATGGTTTCGCCATTTTGACACGAAGGATTTTTCACCAGTTCAAACATCTAAAGACACACCAATAATTGGGCATTGCATCATCCAAATGGACAAGAACAACGGTTCGCAAGAGAGGCATTGGTCCGCCAATGCATCAAAGGGCTGTACAACCATATTGTGTGCCATGGTCAAGTTGAATTGGATTAACCCAGTCCGTGGATGGTTTTCCAAGTCAGGGACTTGGATACCATTTGTTTAAGGATTCCAATGATAGGATGACCATAAACCATATATACCATGTATATGAAAAATGTGCAAGAATGTGTCACGAGCTGCAAACTTGGTTTCTTGGTATATATAATGGTACATGATTGAGCATTTGGTTGCCCAGTCATGCGTCAAACAGCTAGTCACAACTACCGATTCTTTGGAAGGATGATTGCAAGTACCGGCGAGTTCTTTCCAACCGTGGCACATAGTTTCAATATTTTCAATGCACACGTGTATCTTAAAGAGGTATGGTAAAAAACATCTTTTGCCACCGAAAAAAATCCATGGATATGATTTCCTGGGGATTTACTGGGCCTGGTAAACGAACAGTAACAGTTTGCGACATAGAAGCCATGGCCCAGTCGAAAAAGTGAAAATTTTCCCATGAGCATGGTGGATCTTTCCATAGTATTTAAGATATGTTCACCAGAGGGTCTTCCTATCCACTTTTTTGTGACCATCGAATTGGATTGACATGATTGACCCATCTCAGACCATGGTGAAATTAAGATGACAAACTCAGGAAATTGCTTCAACCACCGACTCCTCATGCTTTTCTTGACTCTGTAGATGGCAATGGAACCACAAAATTATGGATGGTTTAATGATGTTTAATGCATTTTCATCAAAAACCATGACCAACTTGATGCTTTCTTGCCGTTGTGCAGGCGACCAATGACACATGATGTGTTGGAAAAATGCGGGGCGTCTTGTTGGATGTCATGAGATATTCTTATGGAATATTCCATGGAATATAAACAACAGATACCCGGCCTGGTAAACATACAATAAGCTATTGAAAATGACCATAGAAATAGTGGATTTACCCATTAAAAGTGGTGGATCTTTCCATAGTTATTTGTATGTTTACCAGAGGGTATATGCGGCTCTGTCTGAACATGAGGGATTATAAAACATTCTAAAACCACCCCATGTGTATGGCGTTTAATCTTATCAGACGAAGCATGCCACTGCTGTGGCCGGCTGCTCTCCTCTCGGTGTTTTTGGGATGCCCTTGAGGCTCAATGAGTTGATCGTCACAGCCCAAAGTTTTTACCATCTTGCCCCCAGCCATTTTGAGCATTCCAAACACTTGAGGATTTCATCAAAATCCGGGAACAATCTTCCAATCATTCGATTTTTTTTTTGATCTCAGTGCCAATAGCTGACAGTGCTGCCGATGATGCTGACAGTGTTTCGTCACTATCCACTATCCGGCTATCCCAATTTTGGGTGGCTGGATTGACTCGATCCCCAAGATATTCCCAGCAGGTTTCGCGCAATGAGAAAGTGACAGAAACATACAGAAACTGTATAGTGCAGAGCTACTTCAAGTTGTTGTTCACCTTTCTGACCAGAGTGGGTGTGTCTTGCTATCATTTGCACATGACAAATAGCTCCCAAGTAGTGTTGCACATGACGCTTTTGCTGGCTCAAGAGGGGTGGCAATCGCCACCCCGCCATCACTATGATGATATGGAATGCGACTCGGCATCCATCATCAAGTGCTGTGAAGAAAGATCGATACCCTGGAAATGGAAAGTAGCAGAAACTAGTTGATGTATCCCATGACGGATCCATGGTGCTGGTAGAAAAATGCTAACATGACTGGGGTATATGGGATCCATGGAGCACCATATATAGCAGCACCGTTAGGATCCGTCATGGGCCGTCATGGGTATGTCACAATCTATCCCGATTCACCTGGCCGAGCTTCGGTGAAGCTAGCAGAACGCCTTTTTTTGGGAGACCATGCCTTAATGGATGCTGGCTGCCATGATTTTGAGCCTTTTTTGAGTGATCAGATCCCCATGACTCGTGGTGAAATCCGATTTTGGCCGGTGAAACCATCCCGATCCATCCTGTTTGCCATGGCGCCCTTGAAACACGAAGGACTTAGAGATGGAGGCTATAGCCATTTCCAAAAAGATGTTTATTGGTGAGCTGCTGGTACTATTTATTGCTATAATCTTTATATATCTTTATACACTATTACTTTGACTACTATCGCACTTGTGATCATTTGAGTGTTACAACAATAACAGGCCATTATGAAAAACATCCCATATCAAACATTTTGGCCCAAACACAGAATAGAATGCTTGCAATTTGGTTTACCACAGTTTACTCCCATGGTGAATCCAATTTTCTAGAATTTATTATTATATGATCGGTCATTTTTTTACGATTACTGTAGCTGCAATACTTCTCAACTATCCAACAGTCAACTATACTATGTCGACATGATTTGATCATTGATTATTGAATAATATTAATCATCTTCAATCATAGACATGATTTGATCATTGATTATTGAATAATATTGAATATGATGATATATGATGAATATTCGATTTTATGACCTGACATTCTGGCATCATATGACCAAAACATATTCAAAAAACTGTCCAATCAGAATCCGTTTCGCCGTGTTTTTTTTGAGGTAGCATGGCTGGCGTTGCTGCTTGGCGCGTCCGGCCGTAAGCTTGGCCTTCAGTGTCTGGGATGGAAAAATGGCGAAGTCATGACACTGCCAAGCCCCCATCCACCATGAAAAGTTGCGATGGTTTTTGGGGATCTTGGGGATTTTTTTGGGGATTTTTGGGGATTTTTTGGGGATCTTGGGGATGTTTTGGGGGAATTCTATGATTTGACTGTGCGAAATATTGCGATTTCGCTGTGACAAGTAGCATGAACACTTTGCATTTCACCATTGAAAAGCAGGATTTTCACTATGAACAATTGAAAAAGGAATAAAAAGGGCCTTAAGTAAAATTGGGATTTCACTTGCAGAAGTTTATCATGGCTGTCAACCAAACAATCATGTCGAAACACGTCGCCCAGGACAACGCAAGGCTTTGGCGGAGAGACAGGCGGGCAGAACCAAACACCCTATGGGGGTATCAGAGGGATAATGGCTGGTTGCTGGCTTCTGATTTTATTAACATGCGATATATTCGATATTGTTTTTCTTGATTTTCTTGGATATTGTGCATGTGTATATTACATTATATTATCACAGTCAATATGGAGGTTTCCTAAAATGGGGGTACAAGTACCACTAAATCATCCATTTGAAGGTAGTAACAGCTTGCTGTGTGTGTAACAACCAATTCAGTGAGAGGGGAGTTGAGGGTGGGAGTAAGAAAGTAGATTTGGTAGCTAACATGGGGTGGGATGATGCTTGGCAAATTTGGTAGCACAACTTTGCACATGTTCATGATCACCTTTTTTTGGTGCAGGCTATTTGCGTAGACAATCGTGAGTCATGTCTATTTGATGTTGGCTGCAGGGAAAGGACAA
>Ga0126342_10014273_pt1 | contig 14037 bp, 15 predicted proteins | sample Cyp1metagenome_FD_92528 | JGI IMG/M metagenome (GOLD analysis project Ga0126342, IMG submission 92528) | Coral microbial communities from Lord Howe Island, Old Settlement Bay, Australia - Cyphastrea 1 metagenome | ecosystem: Host-associated > Invertebrates > Cnidaria > Coral ...
ATGTGGTGTATATATCATCGATCTACTCTGTAGCGTTGGTTCAAAACAGTGCCAAGAGCTGAGCGGCATTTAGGTCCCACTATAGGTATTTTACCCTATTGTTGGCTGACCTGTTAAATTACAAAGTCCAAGGGTTTATGATGGTTTATGATGGTTTATGATCATTTTTCTATTTTTTTGAGGACAATTTGGTGTTTTTTGGGTCCATTTTTGGACACAACCATATGGCCCGAAATGAAAAGGTTCAGGAGATTTTCCACCAAGGCGGCTCTCTGAGACTGCTCAGATAACGATCAAACTTGATCAAAGAATTCAAAGGTGAGGGACACCATCAAGAATGGGCTATGAACTATGAAAATGTATGAAACCAAACTTTTTGACATAGAAAATGAACATATCATGGAGACATGCCCAGATTTCATCGTTCTCCTCGTGTTTAGGCCCAGAACGACATTGGATTTGGCACCATTGTTGGCTCCGCCGTCTTCAACGTGCTCTTCGTGATCGGATTGCATCGATCTTAGCATCAAATGCTCATCTGCTTGGTTTTAAGATGTTCGCCAAAAAAACCCTAAGCTCGACCTCCATATACTCAGAGGACACGGAGGATAAACCAAACACTGGCTATACCCGGCTGTAGGCTTTCGGTCAGAGCCAAAGGCTGCGGATTCGCCCCATTTGAGGTGCGGGTATGTTGCCAAAGGCAACATTGACCTGACATGGTGGCCACTCTTCAGAGCCCCTTGGAGTGTTTTTCTTGACTCTGCCTTGGAATTCTGTTAATATGCACCAGATGTAGCACAGCAAAAACCATCATACCGAATCATACCCTTTCTTGCAGTGGTTACTTGTCAGAGTGTTGGACCGTGTGCTGTCCGTTTTCATCGCGACATGTCGTGAGGATTGCTCTTATTACATCACCTCTTTGGCAGTTTTGGCCACTTTTGTCTCCGACCAAGTTGTGGAAGCTTGGGAGGTGCGCGTTCACCCAAAACACCCCGCTCCTGTGTTCAGTTGATTGTTTTCCTCGCAGTGCAAAGTTTCGTTGGTATATTCTATGCGATAGAGGTATTTTGTTGGGACCTGTTTAGGGTTTATATAATGAGTTTAATGATGTTCAATGTGTTTCGACGTGGGCTCCTTGAACTTGTGACTGCAAGGCTGGCGTGCTCTTCGCAATGTACATTTGCTATGTTGCTTTCATGTTTGTGAACCGGCCACTGAACGTGTGGGCGTAACTTGGCATCAAACATGTTATTGGGAGGACAGCATTGACAGCGTGGCCACAGTCCTTAGTCCTTCAAACCCGCAAATCTCACAGCTTGAGGTATGAACTAACAGGCACTCCCTTGAACAAAGAGCTGAGGGAGTACGTTCAGGACAGGGGGCATTTGCAACCTCTATGACCTCTATATGTTTTGTATAGATTGACAATGCAACCGGCCAAGAACACCAAGAAAAGCGTTGCGGCAAACATGTTTGCTGCGCGAATCTCAAAGATTCAGCATGATTCAGCTACATTGGAGTTTGTCTCTCAGCCACCGGCTGAATCATGCTGAAGCCCCAAAAAGGGATCAATTCAGCAAGCATTTGGGACATATGGGTATGTCTGAAAATGAGGTATACCCCCAATGAAATAGCCATAAAAAGTAGGGATTTCATGATCAGCAAAACCATTGGGAAGCTGCAGGAGAAACGTGCTGCAAGTGGCAAGGTTGAACCCGAGAATGCGACTGAAGCGACCGAGCCCGATGCGCCCGATGCCATGACACGGCCAGATGAGCCTCCAAAGCCAGCCAAGGCCTTGGAAAAAATGTCCCCCCCATAGTGGCAGAAATTGGTTACTCATCAATTTCTGGGAATGATCCATGTTGGATATTTTTTTTTTGGGATGTGCCCCATTTTTAAGGACAAAGCCAAATCATAGCATTGAATTGAGAAGGAGTCAGCAGTTGGGCGGAATTTTTGGAGGTGGAAAGCTGCCAGTTGGGCGGACATGATTCAAGTGATGCAGATGCCATGCGGCATACGCGAAAATTCTTTGGCTTGTAAAATGCTGGAAGTTCTTTGCAGGACAACTTTATGGAGCATGACAAGGTTGTTGTGAAAAGTCCTGATGAAGATGAAGATCATGAACCTGAAGACCTGGCGGAGAAGCTTGCAGACAAGATTCCGGGCAAGGACACGGTCGGACGGACACGGGCGACGTGACATGGGACATGGGCTGGGCGGCCTGGCCTGGGTCAGGCTCAAAGATTTCACCATTTTCACCGTGCCAGGAGGACAGCAAGGGTGCCTCGATGGAAGACGTGGACGATGACGATGACGATGCTCTGAAAGCACAGCGGAGGGTCCTGGAGGGTCCTGGAAGGTCCTGGAGGGTCCTGGAAGGTTCAGAAATTCGCGTCGCATTGCTGGATGTTGCTGGATCTTCAACAGTACCCACTGCAGGTGATTCTTGGGATGTTGCAGATGGGACATTTTTCATACCCCATGGATCTCCGGCCTGTGAGCCGAATCAAGAACGGCTTGGCTAAAACTTAGGACGACGATGAGCCGGACGATTTCATGGAACGGCCAGACGGCACGGTGAGTTTGATCATTTGGGTGCTGTGCCTCCCTGTGTATATTCCCATCTACTACACACTGTTGGGCTCTCAGCTGCTTTCATAGCCAAAAAGATCGGCCTAACCTTCCAGAGGTTAGGCCGGCTTTGGCTTCCATGACATGTTGGGACCGAAAGTCGATTTCGACTAAGGCCATGGCCCCGAAAGGGACAGAAGTTGTACATGGTCTCCTTTGGTCTTTCTTTGCTTTGGATCGGGAGCTTTGCTTTCCTTCTGGTTTGGTGGACTGAGATCGCTCTCCGGCGAAACTGAGTGAAACTGAGTGAAACTGTGTCCTTAACACTCTGTTTCTTGCAGAACAGCTTCAGAAGAGGCATTCTGCGATGTTGCACTGCTCAGGTAGCTGCAATTATTGGGGTTTTGGCCTCAGAATGGGACTTCTGCAGCCATTGACTTCAAGATATGTGAAAGAAGTGCAAAGACTTGAATAAAAACAGAACTACAGAATCTTTTCCTTTGAATTCCCTTGAATCTGTTTCTAAGATCCCTACCATCATCTCTGGGCTCACGTTCCTTGCGGCTGCGACATCCATTCCGGACGCAGTCAGCTCAATGGCTGTTGCTCGGAAAGGCGCCTGGGGGCTGCGCTGGGCTGCGGAGCTGCCACCAGCACTGAGATCCAATACGTCTCTATATAAGATACAATACCCTCTGGTGAACTAACATAGCTATGGAAAATCACCATTTTTAATGGGTAAATCCACTATAAATGGTCATTTTCAATAGCTATGTTAAATTACCAGAGGGTAAATGCAACGAAGTCATTTTGATGAATTTCGTGGGACGAAGTTTTACGAAGTATGATTCTGCAAAAAATAGCATCAGTTTGAGCATCCGAAGTAACATCCTGGGAGCAGCTTTTAAGGCATCGAACACTTGTTGCCGTCCGGCTCCGTCATCCCGTTGTGAAGCTGGGGCAGCTGGCGCCAGGTCAAGCTGATATGGCCGTGAGCTCCTCGGTGGGCTCCAACATTTTCGACATCCTGGTCACTTGGAGATCGCTGAACGCTGGTGACATGTGGTGAAAATTTGGGGCTCGTAGAAAATTCATGGGACAATTTCCACCGGAACGCCCTACCTATATATTTATATACATATACATACATACAGTATATATACATATATATATATATATATATTTGATGGTCAAAACAGTCAAAACCATGGTTTCCGGTGAAGATTTTTGGAAAACCAATCCATTGATCAACGCAAAAAAGAACCGCGACGTGGTCTTCAGAACGCGAGGTGGGCCTACCAGTTCCGTGGTTGATCAAGCATGCAATCGAGTCGAGTAGCGATGGTTGGCCAGGGGTGACGATTCGGTGCCTTGGCAACCCATAGATTGGGATTGGCTTTCTGAAAGAAAATATACGGCTATATTAGGGTAAAAAAAGTAAAATCCCAAAGCACATGGTTATATCGTAAAATCGGGTTTCTTTGAAAATATGGTCATATAGTAAAATCCAATCTAGGTGTTTGCAACACAAATCCCTACTTGGGTAGCCATTTTTGGGTGTTTTTTTCCCCATTTTCAAACACACCCATATGCATCAATCACTTTTGCTACATATGTGTAGAATTGTTGGGATAGATGTACCAAGAAAGAAACCGCATCAGTTTAAGCATCAATTGCCAAGGTCTCCGTACTTGATGTTCTACACATGCCTTTTGCTGGGAATGGTCTTGGGAACTGTGGTCAGCATCATGATCAGTGGCTGGAAGTTGAGCAAGTTCCTTGGTGGGTGTATGGCTGTCCTCTACATCGTCTTCATCGTCACCTGTGTGCTCATTGAAGAACTTCAGCCTGCCGGCTTACGGACGAACTAGTAAAGCCCAGCGACCTTGACTGAGCCCTAGCGGCCCGGCACGCCCCGATGCGCCCCGCATGTCACAAGCGGCCAAAATATTTGAAGCTTCTAATGCACCCGGCATTAGCAGAAATGAATCAGACCATAGCATTCGCAGGCTTGTATCTCCCCCCCAGACACACACGGTTGCTGTGTGTACAGCTTCTGTGCTGTGCTGCTTCCATACAAATCAGACTTGTTGCAGTGTGATCCTGCTCCGTAGGTGAAGAAGATTTATGAAGATTCTGATATGTTCTGATTGTGTGCTCCAACCACATTTGTACACAGAGGTTCACTACTTCACATGTTGAACTTTCACGAGCACATTTGAGCAGTGTTCGAAACCCCTGTTGGTTGATGATTATACGCATCACAAAGGGACTATACTATCCAATACATATATATATATATAGTATTGGGGACGATCAAGATCCATTTTCTCGGAAATCCTATTAACTCAAGGAACGACATTTCGGGTTTTGAACACTGCAGAGTTAAACAGCAAAGCAACTGCCTGAGAGAATGCATTGCCTGTGCTCACAGAACTTCTTAGAAGTTCAAGTGCATACGCCACTGAAATTGCACAAGTCTCACCAAGCGAAGATCTGATCCTTGCAGATTCTCGCTGCCGATGAACAAAAGAGGAAACTTGCAAAGTCGCAGTAACTTGCATTCACTTTGGAAATAGCCCTTGGATAAAAGAAGTGGTTTACACGCCTAGGTTTTGCTTCATTTGGCCTACACTTACTGGTACTACCATGTATTACCATGTATACTTGTTGCTTTCTCCTTTATTTTCCAATGCTGGATTGCCTGCTTCACTTGCTGATTTGCATTTGCATTTGAGCAAGTTGAGCAAGTAGCGTCAGAACAAACCAGAGATTTTGGCTTTGTAATTCGTGTAGCTGCCGAAGGTGACTGGGTGACTGGTGTTGTTTCCATTGTTTTCTGACCTCGTTCGGACCTCGCTGGAAAACCCTCTGGTTATGACTAACATAGCCATGGTATAGATGGCCCATAGAAATAGATGGGTTTACCTATTAATAGCATGGTGATTTTCCATGCCTATGTTAGTCATAACCAGATGGTACTTGTTTTTGACCTCGTTCGCAAAGAAGTGAACTTTGCAGAGCCAGGCGTGCAAGAATCCCCGTGCATGTTGGCAACGGATTTAGATGCGTTTGGAGATTAGCGGTACTTGGCTTCGTCTCCAAATAGGGGACCCAAAACTCCAATTGTGGAGGAAGACTTCCCCCGATCTTGAGGATATAGCCATTTGCAGACATATCAATGGATTGGTTTTGTTGGGAAAATCTTAACCGGAAACCATAGATTTTCCCATTAAATATGGGGCTTTCCTGTAAATTTCCCCTTAAACCAATCCATTGAACATACCCATTTTAGTTACAGTTTCAAGTTTTCCCCATTTCCTGTTGAGACACTGGAGATCTCAGTGTTGCGAAACTTCGGCTTCAGCTTGGAGTAGTCAGACTCGGCACATGCGATGACCAGTGAATTGGCAGAGTTTTTCGCGACCCTGCTGCGGATTGCGAAGTTTATCTTGGATGTGACTGGGCAGGGCATAGGTTTTTTTGGCGAATGCGCGGAACGTGACCCCGAAGTTTCTGAGAACGGTTGGAGGAAACTTCGACAGACATTGTTCTGTGATCCTTCGGAAAACCTCATGGGGAGCCGTGCCATTGGTGATCATCCCTGAATTGTCTCTGAGTTTGCCCACTGATCAATGGGAATTTCAGGATCCTAAAATGGAGGTACCGTACCATATAAGGCCATATTTTCTGGGGATATCCCGTTACATAGGCCTTATATAGGCCTTATATATGGTAGGTACCTCCAATTTAGGATCCTGGAATGGCCGCCTGGCCATTGAACTGATTTCGACACGATCGATGAAAAACATCATCCTTGTCCTAAGCTTTAAGAACATTGTATGGAAATCACAGCCTAGAACTATTCGTTGCTAAGGACCGTGATTTTATTCCGTCCGAACAGGACAGATTTTTATGTGGAATTCCTGGAGATGATTCTTCAAGTTTTACCACATCCTCAACCATCAATCTCTGGTTGGTTTGGAACATGAATTATATTTTCCATAATATATGGGATAATTTATCCTTCCCATTGACGAACTCCATCATTTTTCAAGATGGTTAGTGTTATTGCACCACCAACCAGATCTGAAACTAAAAATTGTCTTGCAAAGAAGCCACGCCCAAAAGCGGTCACAGCTCCAGAGGTGTGAATGTTGTCATAGTTGGGCAACAAGTAATCGTTCATTTCAATGGATTGGTTTAAGGGAAAATCTTAACCGGAAACCATAGATTTTCCCATTAAATATGGGGCTTTCCTGTAAATTTTCCCCTAATCCAATCCATTGATCATTGGCATTGTGAGGGGAATTTTGGTGATGCATATGGGTTTGCCTGAAAATCATCTACGTCTAACTGGTCAATAGTCAATACTAGCATGTTCCCTTTTCGAAAAACCATATAGTAGCGGGTACTACACTACAACTGTATAGCACCCATTTTCTGAGATACCCATAGCCGATATGTCAATTATGATGCCTGTGTCTCGACCAAAAACGAGTGGCCGGTGATCTCAGCTTCACTAAGGTGACTCTAACGCTGATTTGCAGCGCTCTTCTGCTGCTGGCATCAGTGCTGCCCTGGCGCCTTCCCTTCATCGTGCTAGAACTGGTGGAGACCTGTAGTAGCCTCACCTTCCAAAAATTTCAGAAGCAGGTCAGGCCTTGAACATGGCTGGGGCTGGAGAATGGGTAGACTGAGTAGAATGGGTAGAATGGGTAGAACTTCTTGGGAAGCACCGGAAATCCAAGGTAAGGCCAGGTAGGGCTTTCTTAGTTTCCCACGCAGGATATGTCAAATTATTGACTATGGCTGACAGGGTTGGCTAGAAGCATCAAATTCCATTGCTAGTCCTACTGTGCTTGGAGACCGTCATTGTCAATGGGAATTTCAGGATCCTAAAATGGAGGTACCTACCATATATAAGGCCTATATAAGGCCTAAATTTCAGGGAATATCACCACAAAATATGGCCTTATATGGTACAGTACCTCCATTTTCGGAATTCCCATTGACATTGAGCCTCTTTCAAGGTGTTTCAGTCGGTTTGAAGCACAATGCGTTGTCACTGGTCGTGATGCATCATGATGTCCAGGCGGCTCGGCAGTTCCTGTTCTCCCTGGGAGATGCACTTCAGATGCATTCGACAAAATTTTTATCACCGGCCAACCATGCGCTCTGTAGGAACGTGGGTTTTGGATGGTGGTGAGTCGTGTGAACCGTGAGGACTGCAATTCCTTTTAGAGGTAGCACCTCACATTCAGAATCTCAAAAAATTGGGGTAGTTGTTACCTGTAATTCAAACTTGGCGAATTTGTTGTTTCGTCACGATGTCCGCTGAAGAGGGCAACTGTAGAAGAGAGATATCCAGTCAGAACTGTGCTGTAACTATCCGTTACGCATAGACAGATGATTTTTCACTAGATGAACATGTTATTTGTGCTAGACTGCAAAAATGATCAGCAGACAGACATGTTTGAGTTTAGGTGGTCCGGCGGAATTTCAGTTTGTCCTAACACTTGAGACATCCCTCCATTGCTCCCGATGCATAGCAGCCGCAACGGATGCAACAGCAGACTTTGATTGAAAGACACTAAGATTTAAAGATTCCGCACGCTGAATAGGCCTATTGTTTTTTGTGTACATCCAAGATTCTGCAACCTACCAACTACATCCAACTACACTTTTTTCCATACCATCACTATATCAACATATATCAACATCAACCATCCATAACCATCCCAAGCTGCTTAGCTCTCCTCCGGGTCTTCCGCTGGCCGGCGGGCCTTTGAGGTCGTGATCTTTGCATTGGTCCTAGCCTCCCTTTTCTGGCCCCCTCGATGGCCTGGGTTACTGCATACCTTGAAACTGGCCGCCAAGCCACCTCGAGATGAAGATGACGATAGTCACAGCGGCTACAACTTGGAAACACGCTTTGAGTGGATCATGAACGCCTTTGACTCTTGGATACTGGATGATGACTGGTCATTTTAGATCAAAAAGACCACGACTTTGGCCGAAGTTACGATGTGGGTCTGTGAATCGCTATGAATTGGACTAGTTTAGACTACAAATGTCTTCAGCTAGAGCAGTTTCAGTTTAGCCCGGGACTGCTACAAGCATTGCAAGCTCGAGATTGTGTGAAGGGGGAAGGAACTATATTAGGGTTTCCTGAAATAGGGGTACCCTTAAATCATCCATTTGAAGAGGATTTCCAATTACAAACCACCCATTTTGGGGTACCCCCATTTTAGGAAACCCTCATATGGAAATCTAAGATGAAAAAGTGGGGCCACTCCTTCATTGAACTCTTTCAGACAAGGTTGGGATGGCACGAGGGGTAGATCTTTGTTTCTTGGACAGGACAGTTGATGTGCAATTTTCAGGGGTACAAAAACTCTTATGAAGTGTTATGAAATTCATTCAACTATTTCAACTTCAAAATTCCAAATTTCCAAATGTAGGCCAACTATGGTCACCTGTTGTTATTTGGAACTATGGAACTATGCCTGGCCAATGGAGACGGAAATCCTATGAACGATCCCAGCCTCAAGTGAAAATGGAATCATGAATGCACAGTGGAGAACTAGGCGTTTGCTGCAAGGTATCAGAGAAATATAGAGAAATCACAAATTCAGAGACATTTTGTTTCCAGCAATGGGGTGGCGACCATGCAACGTCCAGGAAAGTTATGCAGACATCCTGCTGTTTCCCTTGGTACTAGTGCTCCTGCTAGCGCCGTGGCGATGGCTTTTGCGGGGTCTGAAGCTTCAGAATTTCCAGAAATCTATGGAGCGCGCGAAGAGATCTGATCGGCCCTGCGCAAGGAGCTTTTAAGCAAGTGACTGCTGATTGTTGCTGTTCGCTTGATCTTGAACGCAAATATCTCTATGATTGTGGCTGAACTGTGATCTCTTCTGTTGATTTCACCAGTCAACATACATTTTATATCATTTTATCTGAAAATTCATGGAGAAATGAGCAATTCTTGAGTAGCAGCTATAGCAATAGGCCCAATAGGCCATACATAGCAACCTCCTTTGGACAGTGGCTTGACATGTGCTGCTTTAAACCTGGTCTTACCATCGCAGGATGTCTGCCTTTCGAAATTGGGCTGCCTGGGAGGGCATCAATGCCATCATGGACCTGCCATTTGTCGTCTTGGGCCTTGCGTTTCTTGGATCACTCTCCGGGATTTACGGTAAGGAACTTATGATGGTACCATGAAAATATGATAGGTATCATCTTGTTTCCTGCGAAGTCTTTGCCTTTCTCATATGCTTTCCTTTCATATTCATATCTATTTAAGCCATGCAACATACTCTTGATTGGTTAGTATACGGGGTATACCATAGGAATACTTCCAACCCAACCAGTATAAGCAGTATTTCACGGGAGGGAACCACGGGCCACTTTGCTCGATGCGAAAGGACAAGTTTCAAGGACAAGTTTTGGGCTTTGTCCTTTGCTCCGGTTCTATAGACTGTTATCTTGTGAATCAAAACCATCATTCGACATTAAAACATATTATATAAGACATATTAAGACAGGGTTAAAAGAAAGCCATATTAAACCATAGTATATAAATATATTTCAACACATATTAAGACTTAAGACATGTTAAAACATGGTTTTTCACTTGAAAGCTGAGACCAAGCGGCTTGGCCGATCAACTGGACTCAGGTCTGCTGTGATTCCGACACGAATCAAGGCAGAGCGGAAAAAAAATCGGGGGTCGCATCGGTGACAATGTGAAAATGGGGCTACGAATGGTTACTGGTTGGTGGTTTCAAAGATTTTTTATCTTGTTGCGAACCCCAGCCTAGCCCCGCAGTGCCGAGAGGAAAAACACTTTTTTATTTTATTTTCCATAATATATGGGATAATCCTTCCCATTGACTAATATTTTTCAAGACTGTTAAAACCACCAACCAGGTTATCATTGGATTGGTTTAAGGGAAAATCTACAGGAAACCATGGTTTTTCCCATTCAATATAGGGCTTTCCGGTTAAACATTTTCCCTTAAACCAATCCATTGATTATGATCTTTGGGAAATTCTCTGGAATTATAGTTTTGAACTCAAACATGTTCTGAATGTGGAGTTCTTTGTGTGGAGTTCTTTGTTTGTTTGGTCACATAGGTATATTATTGGATTGCATTCGAACATGTAATTCCAGGCTCCTTACTAACGACAGGAGAAAGGGTGTGCCATGGCAGACGCTTGTGCGTGTGTGGAATTTAGTTTGATGCAACTATGGTATGAAGTTGGGAATGTTGCTAAGGGTTCAATGATCGGCTGAAAGACGTTGGAGGCACATACACTGAACATTAGAAGTTTTGAAGATGTGAAATGGACTTGATTTGCTGGAGGGAGGCTTACAATGGGCCTACGAATTCGATCAAAGGACTGATGAGACTGATGAGGACCATTTCGATGAGTTCTGAGAACTTAAAGGTGTGACACACGATGATGCATTTGTAGTCAAAGGCATGCCTTGTCAGCGCAATTCCAGTGCAGTGTTTTAGTGTTTGGTCTGGACCTTTGTAAGCAAAAACCAATGTCAGCATTTTCATAGAAGATTGTGGTGCTTCCACTCTAACCCCTGCGGTTGTACAACCACTGGAGATGCACCTCGAAATGCCTCTTGCAGAGGCGTTTATTTCTGTGCTACTTCGAATCGACCTGGAAGACGACCTTGAAGATTGTGAAGCCAGGAGGGGGACGAAGTTCAAGTTAGTTGGCTTGGGCCAAAAGAGTTGGCGCCAAAACAAATTCTGTTGTACTTCCCATGGTACTTCCCATAGGTTTTCTTCGATGGTTTTTTTTTTTATATGTGTTTATGATTATGGATTTGAGTGAAACTATCCCTGGTTGGTGGTTTGGAACATGGCTTTTATTTTTCCATATATTGGGAATTTTACCAGAGGGTAAGTTGAGTGAAATGCCCCAGATATCGCTACTTTTGAACTCCAGGTCCGATAGGACAGTGGCTCAGCAATTCGCCGAAAAAAAAAATCCGCCGACATGCCAACACACCATGCCCACTCAAAGTCGTTGGTTTTTCTCAGCTGGCTAAGCGGCTAAACTAAAGTACTTACCTGAAACAATCCTGGAAGTCTCCGAAGTGTGAATTGCTGAGGAATGCTCATGCCCACGGAAACTTCGATTAGATCAGGAATGCTCAGCATTTCTAGGAGAATACTGGTGGCCGACTTGGCCAAAGCTGAACATGGATCAACAGGATTGAAAAATATTGAATAAGATGTATGTCCATGTCATCCATGTCCATGTTTGCGTCGAGTAATTGTTTTTTTTTTTTTCTATGTTGTCTTTGCTCCACCGCCTTGTCAGCGTCAGGGTGTATTTGGCCATGCTCCCCATTTTGTCCATTTGCGACATGCTGGCGGCTGCTTTGGCATTCCTAGCCATCGTCAATCCCTTGCGCTGCGGAGCATTTCTGCGGCTGATGTCAGCAAAGTGGAACGACAAGTTAGTTGCTTGGTATGTTCAGATGGCTTTGGGTCAAAAGAAACTGCGGTATAATTGGTGAGTGGATCTGCGGTTGCTGCAGTGGCCAACGATCTCTGAAAGAAGCAAGTGAAGCAAGTGGCATTCAGTCAAGTTCCACAGTGTGGTCATGTTCATGAGTTCCTCACATTGCTGGATGGCAGTATCCTTGAACATTTGACATGTGAAGAGTTAAACCATGTCAAGCTGATAGAGAGACTTGTCAATTTCCACACACCACCTGTGAAATTTCTTCTTACATCAAAGCTGACACAGAATTTCGAGATATAGAGAGCCCCTTTCGTGAGCGGACGCACTTTCTATATGTTTCGATTTTTTTCCTGACGAACTCAATAGGATTCAACAAACGACGCATCAACTGGGTGTCTGAAGATGGGGGGCACCCCCCAAATGGCATCGCCAACGAATGTGTTTTCTTCAGCCGCCCAGGAGACCACATGTAATCTTTCGCCGGATTTTCAGAAAGTGGTTCTATGGAATGCCCGCCTGCGCTCCATTGCGATACGTTCAGGCCAGAGAACACCGGAGAACATCGGGCGGGGGAAGAAGCGTCACAAGCGTCGGCAAAGTTGTTGAGAAACTGTCCATGCGCTCTGCATCAAGACAAGCACTAGCCTACAGCAAACACACAGAAACACACGCAGCCACCAAAAAGCAACAGCTAACCAAACATGCCCTGATTCTCGACATGGCAATTTTCAGGTCATCTCAAAATGTTTTTTCCCAGGTTTTTTCGTGGTGTTTCCAGTATGAAACACATTGAAACACTGACAATCTGATATCGGCATCGGTGGATCGACCTAGAGCCGGAATTTTGACATTGTGGACCTGATATGGGCACAGGAAAAATGTTGAATTGGAAGCCACTTGATATGATATGGGCGGTTTCTATCGAAACTGGTGATTCAAATGGTAAGATGACCCAAAAAATGTTGTGAAAATATGGTTTTTCATGGGTTTGTCGGTTTCACCATCAAGATGCGGTGACATGGTGCCATTCTTGAGGGGAACATCAAACCCCCTTTGGCCCCACAGTGAGGTTTAGCGTCATTGCTGGATTTGTTGCTTCTTCCATTGGGCCTGATGGTTTGCATCACCCTGTACAGAGCAACTGCGGCTTGTGGGGGGGGTTGGATCGCTGTGCGATGATTTCCCAGATGACAAAGGCGTCTTTCTTTTTTCAAGACCCAAAGTCATAGCTCAACCTGCAAGACCGATGATAGACCCATCTATGAGCCTAAGGTTCATGAACTTATTATCCAGTCATAGCTGGTTCATGGATGTTTTACTCACCCCAAATATGATCATAATAGGTTTTGACCGATCCCCTGGAAATCAGCTACAAGATGTGTCAAATGGAGCTGGCTCCAACGAAGATCCGTTTGACTGGAGCAGATGCTAAAGCATTTTTGCCCTGTTTTTTTTTTTGCCGTGGCTCTTATTTTTGTGGTAATTTCAGATATGGCTATGGATCAATACCTATCAATACCATTTTTAGGGGGATGAACGTCCATAAATCCCAGCTATTTTCATGTGAACAAAAAAGGGGTACTATTGGTTTTGACACACTGCCATATTTCAGATAGCTATGGAAAATCGCCATTTTCACGAGGCAATGATCTATCATAAACGGGCCCCTTTCTATACCTCTCTTGTATCGGATGGGGTGGAAGCGTGGGAGCTTTTTGGCCTCCAAAAAGCTTGGGGAGCCGCTTGGAGCAATGCGAAGCAATACACGTTTCCTAGCAACATTAAATGGTATGATATTAGAATATTAGAATATATGTATGTATGTAAGTGTATATTTTTGGGCTGACGCCCCTCGTCGGCTCCGCCGGACCACTCGGCCCTCCATTTCATCGCAGTGAGGGCGTGAAAGTTACTGAATGAGGACCTGCTTCAGAAATAAGTATATTCCTTAGG
>Ga0126342_10014274_pt1 | contig 14035 bp, 12 predicted proteins | sample Cyp1metagenome_FD_92528 | JGI IMG/M metagenome (GOLD analysis project Ga0126342, IMG submission 92528) | Coral microbial communities from Lord Howe Island, Old Settlement Bay, Australia - Cyphastrea 1 metagenome | ecosystem: Host-associated > Invertebrates > Cnidaria > Coral ...
TACTGCTACTCGCATTCTCTGGTGCCCTTCTCCTGCCGGACCCCGGGCGGCAGCGGGTTGGCAGCCCTTTACATATAATGATTATAATACCCAACTTTCGCGAAACTTTCGCCAAATAAAATTCTACTTTCGCGAACTCTAAAAAAAACTTTCGCGAGGATTTCCAACATAACATGCACGGCTTTCGCAATTAAAACTCCTTACAAGGACCTTTAGATCGATCACCATATAGTTCTATGATATCATTGGATTATAGGCAAAATATACGGTAACTACATTTAAATATACGGATTTTTACATATATGAACTGGTATTTTAGACTACCTCCGGGAAGGTTTTCCGTGGCTCGCCTGGCCACTTGAAGATATAGGTTTTATGGAAGGGCCGAAGGGATCCCAATGTTTGTGTTTATTATTAATTTCAGTGACTTTACTACAAGTAAGATAGTCAAGTAACATAGGAACTTCAATCATTTCTCTGTGAACATACTTGAGAAACATGTTTTTTTCACTGAATTCCCTTCAGGATGTTGGATGGTATAGGCCGGTAAGATTGCTTCAGAACATGATCCAGGACGTGGTTTTTGTGTCCCACCTTTAAAAAAACACCAGCCCCAGCCTGCAAAAACACACTCAAACTGGTGAACAAGTGAAGAAACTCCGAAAAACACCCAACATTGAGGGCTTTTGAGCCTCTAAAAAATAGGTAACCGTTATTCGCCGTTGTTCCTCAGAAAACTCTGTGATTTTCTCAGATCCCCACCTCACTGAGGAACTTCTCCGAAAGTTCACAGCGAGACCCAAATTTGGACTGCTTGGTCGTCAGGGTCTCCTGGTGGAGATCCGCAGAAGTCCGCTTGGATCTATGACATTTTTAGTACGTACCCTCTAAACATACAAAAAAAACCATGGAAAGATCCACCATGTTTAGATGGGAAAGATCCACCATTTTTAGATGGGAAAACGGACAACTTCCATTCTGATAAATGATGGATGATTGTGGATGATACCCTCTGGTAAACATAACAAAAAACTATGGAAAGATCCACCATGCGAACTAAATGGGAACATCAACGAACGAAATTGCCGTTTTCAATAGCTATTTTGACATAACCAGAGGGTACATTTTCTGTGAACATGAATATCAAGATTTAACAGTGGAGGCCAGTATGTAATAAAAAGAGGAATATCGATATTTACATGTCTTTTGTGAAAAATCGACATGTCAATGTGAAAAAATCCCTACCCTCTGGTAAACTAACATAACTATGGAGAATCACCATGTTCAATGGGTAAATCAACGAACTAAATGGCCATTTTCCATAGCTATGTTATTTTATCAGAGGGTAACTCCAAAATAATGCTTCGAACTGGATTTTCTGCGACCCATGGTGACCTGGAAAAGAACTTCTCGATGAACCAAGTACCCAATTTTGGTCTGTCAATGATGAGCACCCTTAAATTCACAGTTCTATCATCATCATTATAACTAATCATTATAGTATATTATAGTTGTATGTCAACTATCCTATTTCAAATCATGTGTCATGATATTGTACAATCATCATACCGAATAAAAATTGGCCATTGGGGGTAGACCGGTAGACCCCATTTTCAGACGACCCCCTCTACTGGCCGCGTGATTTTTGACACATTTTTGCGGAATGTCTGACAGATGTACACACAGTTCGGCTTCTGCAAAGGCAGTGAGAGGAGAACGTTCGCAGCAAAAATGAAGGAAGCCATGAAAACACTTACATATCATTCATATCATATTATCCACTAATAGTAAGTGGAATATACTACCCACATAACCAAAGAACCGGGAGCCGCAAATGTGGTCCAGTGGTCCTTTGTTTGAGAGTCAAAAGCCGGATTCTCGATCAAACACTTGATGAAGACCCAAATGTGGTTTCTGAGCATCGCGATGCGGCGCTGCACCGGTAGACAGCTTGCTGAGCAACTTCCAATCTGAACACCATTGGATTGGTATCTGTATGTGGCTAATCATAAACCATCCCCTAAATCACCACAAATAGGTGGTATAAACCATCAAAATATGAGTGGTGTATCATTGTTTTACCAACATTATACCATTGAAGTTCATACTTCATCGCTTTTCGCAATCCTTACCAGCTGGAAAAATAACATAGCTATTGAAAATTGCCATTTAGTTCGTTGATTTACCCATTGAACATGGTGATTTTCCATCGTTTTTCGTATGTTTAGAGGGTCAACCGACATTTTCGCCAGGTGAAGTGGTGACGCGGCGGCCTCACATGGTGCGGTTTCACATCCACACCGCCCTTGACCTTTTCTTTGCTCTGCGTTTTCACCTTCTCCAGGATGGCCTTCGAGGTTTTTCTATGACACTGGAGAAACTACTAGAGATTTCATGGGATTGTTATAACATGTTATATCTACATGGAAAATGGATATAACATACCATGAAAAATGAAAATGGGATTGTTATACATTTTCCATTGTCATGGTTATTTCAATTGCTATAAAGCTACATGGAACATCGATACCATGAATCAGATGCGAAACGTATTTGATATAATTAACATGAAAAAAACATATGACAAGCTGTGTGAATGGAAGTTTGTCACCGGTTGTCTTGAAGTTGTAATATATCAGCTATCTTACAACGCAGGTCGTGCAACATGTTAAACATGTTAAATTCCAACAATCAAAACCAACGCATGCCCTCCAAACCTTTCAAAGTCTCAAATCTCCTGATTTTGCTGGTTCTTGATATACCTATATATACCTTAAATCACAGAATTTCAAGCCCCTGCCATCAACAGCCATGGGACCCATGGTGTCTCGCCCCCCACCTCGACAATTTGATCCGACACGTGGGTCACATGTGTCCCACCACGGATGGTGCAGATAGAGTTCACGAAACTCACCTCAGTCCACGCTAGTGAGTTAGCGATGGTGGAGATGGGTGGAGATGGCTGGAGATTCCGAGGTCTGACATGATCTAAAGAAGTGAGTTCACCTTTCGACTGTTCATGTTAGATTGTTAGATGCCAAGAACCTTCTGACAAGATCTGCGCAACTTCTACCATCTTTGATTCTAGAGGTGAGCACAAAAAAATGGCGGCGGGGTCTGTACCTACACCAGTCCTTTGAATCGGAACATCTGAGGAATCTGCACACATCGAGCATCAAGCAGTGGTTATGATATGATATATGATACTAGTATGATATATGTATGTCAGTAAACTATTATTAGCCATTTCATCCATTTCCATTTTTCCACAACAGTAAGATATTACCATGTTTCATTCTGTCCTAAAACGCTGCGGCGTTTAAACGCAGCGTTTTAACGCGCCTGATTGAAGCCGCTCTCTGTGAGGCTTACGCAGATTTCCCATCTGAGTCGCGATGGAACAAGTGGGGCTGAGATGGGCTGGGGGTCAAGAAATCTACAATTTATCTGAAGTTTTTTTTTTTTAAATAAGGTTGGGGGCTGGTGATGATGTACAATAGATGTATAATAGATGTAAATAGATAGTTGAGATGGCTGAAAACCTTAACGTCCCGAATCGTCCCGAACACCATCCGTGGCTCCCATCGGTGAGTACAGGGATATGCCAAAAACTAGGACCGCTTCAGTGACCGCCGTCAAAATCACCATCAAAATCACCATCAATTGCCACGTCAATCACCATCAACAACCCTCAACAACCACCAACAATCATCAACAAACATCAATCATCAATCAATAACCACCAACAATCACCATCAATAACCATCAACAACTACAAATAACCACGAGTTTAGCCATTGTTTATCCCCCTGATACTTCATCCAAGTCTTCCAACAAACTCGGCTTGGCTCGGCCTGTCCGAGCACTTCTCGTAGATCTGCGGCACACCCTGCCGGGTCAGCCTGGCACCGGGTTAAATATTAGGCTAAGTTGACTAGCGCAACTTGGTGAATTCTATGGTTTATAGGGAATATAAGAAATGGTTACCATTGGTGAACCATGTTTTTTCATTGTGAATTCATGTGAACTATGATGGTTTATGGATGGTTTATGGGGAATAGAACTGATATAACTATAAGCTCATGAAGCAACTTTATTGCGCAAGGGCCTCACCATGATCATCAGATGCAACTGCTTCAACAGGTGATGTTTCGAAGGAAATCCATGGAAATCCATGTTTTAAACATGCCCAGAAAGGCAAGTAGAGATCACAGTAGTCCCTGAAGTTCTTGATGTCCAGTTTTTCTCCATTCAAGTGGACACCACACTTCTCCTCGGGGCAGGGATGAGCATAGGGAAAAAAATCAGCAGGATGACATGGATTTTGTACGCCCTTCAGCTAGGAATCGTGATTCTGTCATGGAAATATCATGTGAATAGAACATTTTATTTTAGCTTCGATATCCAAAGCATGGACAGGACACAACACAAAGGTCCAACAGGTACGAATCAAAGTTCCTTAAATGTGCTCCAGAATCCAAATCACAAGCTTCCAGTTGATGGTGTTGGTGGTTTCAGAAGACCCAAAAAGCCAAGAACTTTGGATCTCAAGCCCTTGACATGTCCAAACCACCAGCATTGTCGAGCCACTAGTGTCGACCCTGCCACGTCGTAGACGCGCTTGGACAACAGCGAGACGATGTCATCCTGAAGGCTCTGCGAATGATGTGGCTCTGCGCGTTTCAGCCAGGTGCCAGAAATCCCAAAGTTGGAGCACAAGATTTTTCACCCCAATGCTTGAGGCCCAAGTAGTGATTCGGATCGAATAAATGCTCCAAAACCTGCAAGAATTGGCAAACAAATTGTATTAAAAAAAAAATGCAATTTGAGCAAGGAGAGTCCACAGTTGTGAGTGAATCCCATAGGTGCGGCCCAAGTTTGAAACCTTCAGATTTTTTGACATTGTTTATAGTCTCAGTTGATTTTTAATCTAACCATATCTAACCACATTTTGCATTTAAGATGTGTTAAGTACAACTGTTTTGGACATCCGATTTCTCCACGAAAAAAGCCGAGTTTCATCCAACTTCGTCATGCCAAACTTGGCAAGGTCTGGCTTGAAGGTGATGCACGTGAAGGATTTCTCCTGGTCCAATGGCTGCTATATCTCCCAAACTGTCAAGTTAGCTACTAGTTACTATAGAGTCTATAGATCTATAGTCAATTCTGCAGATATTCAGAATAGATCTAAAAAGATTGGGATGAATTCAAAACCTCCAAAAACAATATTATAATAATATGTTTTTTCGAATCACCCTCCACAAACCTTTTGGACATCAGCCGTTTTCGCGATTGAACTCCATGGAACCTTTTCCCACACAGAGTCGCCATGACACCTGTCACTCCCAGCGGGGCCTTACTTGGCACAATTTCCGGCTTGCCTTTGACCTGGAAATCAGCCGATGCTCCAGGCTTCAGCAACTGCTTCGCGGCTTGGTGACACCACCCTGCCTGCATGTTGTTCCGAAAGACCTGCGTGAACCTGACCAAAAAAAACACATGCGACAGCGAACTCTTCCAGCTGGAATTTCCAGCGAAAATTTTGGCTCATCAACTTGGCTGCATGTCTTTTTCATTTTTTTTCCTTTACCATCATATTTTTCCTCAACATCGAAGTTCTCTGGCTGAATCACCCACTAATGGGCCACGAATGAGCTACTAATCCGGGGTCTCCGGCTACCCATGGCTTCCAAAAAAAATCGTTGGCGCAGCTGGGGTGGCCTGTTCTTGCCATCACAAGTCTCCACTTTAAACTCCGTGGAAAACACGTTGGCCAGCTTGGCCCCATAGCCATTGCGGCCGCCAACCACCTGCAAAACAGCTGCCCGGTGGATTCAAATGAATTGGAAACACCAACTGATGAGATATAGGAGATGCTATTATGATACTATGACATTATGAAATGGATTGAAATTGAAATGGTGTTTTTTTAATATTATTTTATATTCACCTGCCATCACCTAGCCCTTTTAGTATGCCTGGCAGGGTGTGAGAACCCATGATACACCAAGTACATTCAGCTCATTTCCGCCTTGCAGGCCGTGTCATCATAGTTGTCACTCGTGAGCAAATGGCCAAAGACCAACTCCGGCACGTAGACCTTCCAAAAATCTGACGTAGTGCATCCAAAAAACCATGCAACACACATGGAAAGATCAGGATAGGTACTACCATAGGTAGGACTGCATCAAAGTACTGGTCATACGTCCTTTGAATGACAGAAGTTGTATTGCCATTTGGGCAGGGAAAACAGGCATGATCCACCTTTCCCATCTGAAAGAACCAGCACATACCAGCACCTTTTTGGATCGGATCTGCTTTGCTGCGTTGCGGACATCAGTTGCTTCATCTAAGATCTTTTTTCTGCTCAGTCTCACCAATGGGTGCCTGTGGGAATCAGAAAAGATCAAGCTCTTTGGCTCAAGCTCTTCTATGATCAAACCGCGCAGTAAAAAAACCAGGCCCGCAGGTACTTCATCGAACTCTTGTCATCCAGGCAGCATGGCAGATTCCAACCGTTCAACCGCTGTCAGTCTTGTCGTCCTTCGAAGCTCTTGGAGAATGCAGCTGCGGCCAGAGCGCCCAAATTTCCTGCTGAAGCCAGCCACTAGTCATCGCACTTGCATCTTGCAGTATCCAACGGCTAAGTTCAGGTTCCAATGAATTCCAACTTCCAGGCATTTTCCAGCTACATCCAGCTATTTCCAGGCATTTTCAAGCTATTTTCCAGGCATTCTCCAGAAATTTTCCAGGTCAGATTCCGATCTTCCCTTCATCTCACCATCGCCACTTCGTCATGAGTGGCTTCTCGGGCACTGCCCAGTTGCAAAGAGCCCAGTTTCAAGGGCCCGACGCGAGTTCCTATGGAAATCCCAGGGGTTTTTTTCGGGTGAAAAAATGTGAAAAACACATCTTGAACTCCGAGTGTGGTTGATAATGGGGAAAAATGGGGAAGTAGAAGTGGATTTCATAGTTTCTGGATGGGCGTATCTCGTATGATCTGGTAGCGGATGGGTAAAATGAAACCTTTGGCATCAATCGGAAGCAACAAACACAAGATGTTTGTAGAAGTGTCAATGATCCCATATATTATCTCATAAAGTATCTCATAAAATGATTAAAATGAGCATGTTGCCATTATTGCAATTCACTGTGAGCTTCCGAAAAAAAGTACACCAAAACATGCAGAGAATCGCATGAGCCACTCCACTTCCAATCCAACCACTCTGCACATCTGACGAAGCTGTCGATTTCGACCTCAGCACAATGATGACCAACAGGACTAGTATCTCCTTGTATCTGGGTGTTTCTGAACATTGTTTCTGAACATGTTGTATATCTCCAAAAAATAGCCATTGAAAATATAGGATAAAATAGGATAAATAGAGTAATGATCATGAATCATTAACCATTGGGTTTAGGGCTACAGAATTTTCAGAGAAACCCATCTTATTTGGTTGGTGGTGCAATAACCTTCTTGACAAATATGAGTTCGTCAATGGGTTTCAGATGACATCCCATATATGAAATGGAAAATAAAACATGTTCTAAACCACCAATCAGTAGTTATTTTGATATCACTTATCCCATCATTATCCCATTATCATCCCTATAAAAACAAGAAATTGCTAGGTGCCAATGATTTTCGCATCACAACCTGCCAACTTTTTCCGCGCCTTCATGGATCACAAAGCGCACGACGCCACGGCCATCGTCTGCTTGCCTCAGGAGATTCGACCCAATGGGATCTGCAGTTGAAATTTGAAAATGGGGATAACCATGGTATCATGGTTATAAAGCCCATAAGCTGGGATACAAAACCTATAACATCCTATAACATCCTATCACCGTGGTTCTTAAGTTATGTATCCATTGTTCTTGGGGAATGTGTACTTAAGGAAGTAAATTTCTATTGTCTAACCATTCCCATTCCGATTTCCGCTTGCCATGACATCAATATTTGAGACATTCTTTGGGTATATGGTTCAATATGGTTCATAAGATGTCGGAACCATTGTATAACCCCAATGTTTCCCCAAGTGAAAATGGACCACTCCGCAATGATTAAACATATGCACTCAGTGGCGCGCATCTCCAACTAGGGTCCCTGCAGCGAAAAACACCATTTTGATGGGTGAGATTTCAGTCATCCAGTCATGGTAGGTTTATGGCATCGATTTTGCACTGGTTGGTGGTGCGTTTTAACCATCTCTTTTGAAAAATGATGGAGTTCGGAACTATGGGTTTCGGATGACGGCCCATATATGAAATGGAAACTAATATGGAAAATAACACATGTTCTAAACCACCAATCAGTTTTGGTTCTGCTCATTGCAATTGAACTAATCTAGGATATCTTTATAGGAGTAATGATCATTAACATATCATTAACCAGTGGTTTTAAATGATAAGCCGATAAGCCACCTGCCGTTGAGCTACACCAGAGACACCATGCAGGGATTCGTCAGCCCTTTACCATCAGCGATTTGGACACCTGGCCGTCAGATTTATGATCTGAAGGGTGGGATCACTTGGTAGCCCGAAACAATAGACAGCCTATAAATCTTGTGGAGGATTTTGAGGATTCGAAAAAAAATCAAAATCCAATGTGGTCCAAGAATGATCAAGAAAACCACGAGAAAACCATTGGATTATACCGTATACCTGTAGTGGGCACAAATTCTTATCATTGGTTGTTGGGGGTACTGAAAAAAACAATACCACATGAATTACCAAAGAAATTTCGTTGTAATGATTGGTAGTAAAGTAAACCAAAGTATACCAAACCACCAGCAGCTCAGTTCTACCGAGGCAGTGATGTCAATGCTGCGCCTTCCGCAAGTTGCTTCAGCTGCCAACCATTGGGCCTTGGAGTCACCCGCAGGAGATACTCCTGGTGCCCGAGGCAGCATATCCCAAGCTGGTCCAGCCGTGCTATATGCCGAATCCAAAAAAAGATCTTAGGAATCATTTAGATCATTTAGATCATTTAGTTATCTGACTACAACATACTAGAAATATCTCCACGAATCTAAAAAAAGCATCCGATGTGTTTTTGGGTTAGCCGTTGATCTACGACGATCTGACTTTTGCACCTGTTTTCCACCAGGGTGCTCTGATGCATCCTGGCCATGCCTCAACACGTTTGGGGTACAAAAATCAGCCCCCTTTGACTCAAAGGTTCTTGACATCTTCATCAAAATATCATCAAATTATATCAAATTCCACTCTTGAACCATCCCTTCCAATACCAAATACATCTAAAATCATCTAAAGAATTCTAAATACCATCTTCATCCTGGTGTAGTAGTGCTGTTCCCCCTAAAAATTTCGGGTGCCCTTTATTGGTGGCTTCCCAATCCCCGGTCCTTTTCACAGCTCTCCGGGCCCGTCAGGCGATTCACCAGCTGCGAGGAATCGGTCAGGAGCAGCAGTCCCACGCTCTGCGCATCCAAGCGACCTGGAAAGAAATTCATGGCTGATCTGACGGAGGTGTTGGGAGGGAGATTCCCTGGAAATTTAGGCCTGATATATATATATATAGGCCAAAAATATATGGTACTGGTGTTGAAAATTGTGTGTCTGGGGAAGGGATTATCATATCACTTGTATTCCCTTGCTTAATATGACATTAATATCCCACTGGTAGGTACCTCCGTCCTCAATCGGATCCTGTTGCATGGCCATTGACTCATAGGACTAAGCGAGATGACAAAAATATTGAGAAAGGGATGAATCATGATGAACTTAGATAACTAGACTGTATATTTGTTACATAGCAACTAGAAGGCGTCAAAACTCCAAGTGCATCCCAAGTTTTCCAAGTCTCCCAAATCACATGCTTTTAGTATGAAACTTGCACCTTGACAGAGACGAACATGTGAAAGCTCCATTTTGGCCAGCCTGTCCTTGCTGTCCACATCTGTCCACATTTCAACATGTTCCAACCTGAGTCAAGTCCTTTTTATCCATCGGAAATCAAACATGACAATTGGACATTTGAAATGGACAAATGATGAAAATCATCGAACTAGATGGTTCCAGCCACGGATGTAGGCTATCTGGCAGCTCCCTTTTTTTGTCCAAAGAAATACCATCCCTCCCCCCAGTCCCACCTACAGGTCGCAAGGCTGGCACCCTACTCAAATCCCCAAGGAATGGCTCAGGCAACACGTCCTGGATGTGGAGATACCCAGGAAATCCTCCAAAGGTCCCTGTCAGGTTCCTGTGGGATCTAAGTTGCAGATCTGGTCAGTTTTTGTTCAAGAATTATGATCCCGAAACGCCAAGAATCCTCCATTTCTATCCATTTCTGGTGATGATCCCTATAGTTCGACTTCAAGTTCTAACTACAACATGTTCACCAGTTCATTTCACCATTCATTTCACCAGTCTTCAAGCATCAGCAGTCGTTCAGCTCTCCTGCAAGGCTTTCAGGTGCAAATCACTACTTTGTCGTTTCGAGCTACGGAGAGAAGTCACCACTCCGGGAGGCTTGTTGAACAAGACCACTCCTGGGCGAAAGTGGCTGTGGGGTTAGGGATTATACCGTTATACATATAAAATCCTATAAACACCACAAGGTTTTAGCCCATGTCATATATGGCCACCTTGGATTTTGGAATGGGTGAAACATGCGATATCCTGGTTGACGTAACTTCAACGTCACCGAAATGGATGTTAATCCCATTCCGATGGTCTCATAGATATATTCGCCCATCCCCGTACGTCGTTTGATTGGACTTACATGAAATGTGAGTCGATTGCGCAGACAGACTTGAAGCACACCTTGTGAACCGGTAATGACGTTGGTTTCTTCCGCGATAGATTCCAGATGAACATCTTTGCCCTTTCTAGATCTTTCTATTTTGATCTGATTATCCCCAATATTGTAAATTGTACAATCCCCAAACTCATCATTCATGAAATTCATTCATCATTTCTCAGTGATTTCCATTGAATATCCCCACATTTCCCCATGATTTTCATGGTAAATCCCCAAATCAAATCACCCATCAATCCACATGTCACCACCATCACCACCAAGTCGCTAGGCCTCTGGGCCTCCCAATCCGGCATGGTCACCAGGCCGTAGCCCTCCAGGTGCACATCATCCGAGGGCTCTGTGGGATGCCATGGGTCCCGGATGATGGCCTTGGTTTTTGGGGGAAATTTATGGAACTTCATCCTGGAGTTCTCTGAAAATTCTGGGAAAACTATGGCAAACTCGCCGGAATCCCGGAATCCCTTTTTGTTTTGGCATGATGTTCTCTAACATGCCATATTTTAGGAACATGTTATATCGGCAGACCATTTTCATCATGATCAACTCCCGAAGATGTGGAATATCGTGGGATGGTAGCCGCGGATGACAGGGGAACTTTCACCCAAGAGTCAGGAATGATCGCCGTAAGAACCTGATGAAAGTAGTGAAAATATCCCTAAATCCACCAGTCAATCATCATCAATCATCACTATCCCGATGAAAGTTGCCATTTGGGATCATTTGGGTTGGGCATGCCAGGGTATGTCCTATTTTCAAACACACCCCATATGGAGAACCAGCATTCACAAACGAAGGCAACCTATCCCAGTCCCAAAACCTGGGCTTTCCTGCTCCATTCACGCTCCTGGTCGTCTGTGCATCATTTTGGAGTCATCGGTGGAATTGGGGGTTATCCCATTCTCAAACAAACCCAGAAAAAAGATGGAGATATGACCAATCAAAATTGGCTATGTAGCCAGAGAAAAGGAGTACAATGAGTACAATAAACCACCAGCAGGGTTTTATCAACCCAAGTGGGGAAACAAGAACTGCATGGCCATAGAGATCTTGCTGTGAGGCCAAAATGATGGCTTCAATGGAATGGGTGATGGCACGCTACCTCAAAATTGCGATTTATTCATGTTCATCCCTGGAAAACATAGCTTTTGTGTGTACATACCCTGGATATCCCTGGATGATATGGGTATTTCAAAGCTATGGGTGCACGCAAACCCTTTTACGCACACAGAAGTTTTTACACTCAGAAACTTTTACACACAAACGCTTTTACACACAGACATTTTTACACACAGGCGCTTTTACACACAGACAGTTTTACACACAGACGCTTTTACACACAGAAGCTTTTACACAGACGCTTTTACACACAAAAGCTTTTACACACAGAAGTTTTTACACACAGACGCTTTTACACACAGATGCTTTTACACACAGACGCTTTTACACACAAACGCTTTTACACACAGACGCTTTTACACACAAACGCTTTTACACACAGACGCGTTTGCACACAGACGCTTTTACACACAGACACTTTCACACACAGACACTTTTGCACACAAAAGCTTTTACACACAGACGCTTTTATACAGTAGCACTTTTACACACAGACGCTTTTACACACAAACGCTTTTACACACAGACGCGTTTACACACAGACGCTTTTACACACAGACGCTTTTACACACAGACGCTTTTACACACAAACACTTTGACACACACACGCTTTTACACACAAACGCCTTTACACACAAACACTTTTACACACAGACACTTTTGCACACAGAAGCTTTTACACACAGACGCTTTTACACACAGACGCGTTTACACACAGACGCTTTTACACAGAGACGCTTTTACACACAGGACATCGCAATTTGCTATAGTTTTGGGTGATTGAACCTCATCTCATGCGAAATGGTCGCGATTAGACAAGAGAAATTACAATTTCACTGCAGTTTTTGACGATCGAACCTCGTTTCGTGCGAAAGCGTTACGCGGGACAAGTTGAAATCGCAAACTAAACTAAACCCAGTGAGAACCTTATTTGATAGACGTCAGAATGACGCAATGCACGCATCAAAGTCAGCACCTTAGGAAGAATCGAGCTGGGCACAGTACACATCCTGAACCAACTTGTGCAGATGGCCTCAACAATGCCACCATCACGATCCGCATGATCGTCAGCCGCGTCAACCTCTTCAGTCTCTGCACAAGCTGAATGATTCTTTGAACGTCTCCGCCTGAACGATTCATGGAACAGTTGGGCAAGGAACTGAATTTGAAAACACATTGTGAGTGTACTAAAGGGACCTGCCGGATTGATTGGCTAAGTCATGGGCTGTCTGTATGCAAGGTCACAGTTGCACAACTGGAGTTGACTGTCTATGCACTGCCCATATTTCAATTTTGAAGCCGCCAGCCCAAAGCCTCGCACGTTTCTTTCCAGCGCCGTGTTTCTTGCCTTCAGATAAACAAAATGCCACTAGCGCTAAGTCCGTAGTGAAAACCATGCAACGCAAAGAATTGAGTTGAACCAAGCAAGGAGAATAGATATGAACCGCTGAGCGACTTGCCAAGTTAAGAAACTACAGGACGCACGGACTCACCAACAAATTGCATCACTATAGATTTGTTCCCTGCAACCACCCGAAACCTTGCAAAACCATCTATATAACTATCCGGAAACGGGTAAACGAGATCAAGTCCAGCTCCGAGAATTTGTTTCTTGAGCAATTCATGGGATGTTTGAAATTGCTGCATGCACTGGAAACTCAACATGTGGTTTCTGAGTTCCACACTCTTTTTTGCAGCCTTGGTCCACGTTTTGAACGCCTTTGTATTTCAAAGTATTTTTGAAACCGGTTGTCCAAACATCAGGGTTTCAATGATGCTGAAAGAAAAAAAATCACGAACTGGGAGTCTGACGGAGGCACTTCAGTCTCAAAAACAGGAACCTGCCAGCTGCCCCATTCGTTGTCCAGCTGCACAGCAAGTTCTTGTGCCAGTTGGTGGAGAAGCCAAAGTCGCATGGTGGGAAGATAATACCTCGAGCGAATACTGAAAAAACTAGACGACGGATGGCCCGAGAGCGTAGAGGAGCAGGGTCTTCTCTTGTTAGTATGCAGACGCAATTTTAGAAACGATGTATGAAAGATGTGTTATAGGCAGTCGAGAAGAGGAGTATCAAGACCAAATAGTGAGAAGCTTTTACACACAGTAGCTTTTACACAGACACTTTTACACAGA
>Ga0126342_10014275_pt1 | contig 14034 bp, 11 predicted proteins | sample Cyp1metagenome_FD_92528 | JGI IMG/M metagenome (GOLD analysis project Ga0126342, IMG submission 92528) | Coral microbial communities from Lord Howe Island, Old Settlement Bay, Australia - Cyphastrea 1 metagenome | ecosystem: Host-associated > Invertebrates > Cnidaria > Coral ...
ATATATATAATAATATATATATATATATATATATATATTATAATGCATATATATATATATATCATAATATATACATATTGATTATTGATTAAATACATATTATCTTAGATATTTAGAATACTTGATATTTAATATCTAGATAGGCCATATACATATTATACATACTATAAATATATTATATTATATATGTAATATGTATATAATATAATATATGATATATAATATATAATATACAATATATCTCATATAATATACAATACATAATATATAATATATAATATATAATAAATATTTTTTAATATACAATATAATGTATATAGAGAGAGAGACAGCCCCATCATCGGCCAGTTTCAGATCGCTGAAGATGATCTGCTTCAAGACCGTTGCGAACGTCCAGACCACCGCCACGAAGCAAATGCAGGCGACGCCGCAGAGGTAGCCGCGGCGCCCCGGTGCCAGTTCGCTGGAGCTCTCCGCCATGGAAGAGGCTGACCAGGTCTGATAAAAATGGTGACTTAACTGGCAAAAATGGTGACTTAGTGGAATTTAATGGTGATTAATGTGAATTTATTGGTGATTAATGGGGATTTAAACAACAGAAATGGGGATTAGTGATGGGAATTTACCCCAAATGGTAATTTTCTACAGTTAGCTATTGAAGCCATGGCGAAATAGTTGATTCACCCATTGAAAATGGTGATTTTCCATAGCAGACTCTTAGTTTACCAAATGGTAACTCTGGCAATGTTTTTTTCGAAAGTCTGATGGAATAACCATTGATAAATATTGATAAGCTGAGTAAACTGGATACACTCAAAAGAATTGGAAATAGCCGCTAACTTTGGGATACCTTCTGATTAAACATACATATTGGAAGGATTGAGAAGTGTTTGAAAGCTGTTTCTAGTGAAGTGCGTTGCGTGTCTTTGGGAGAGCAGCGTCCGGCGCCACGACGTTGCAGACGATGGGACTCAACTATGGCACACTGGACAACCAGCCATTTTACAGCGAAAATCATCTACTTACCCTCTGGTAAACTAACATAGCTATTGACAATGGCCATTTATAGTTGATTTACCAATAAAAAAATTGATTTTCCATAAGTATTTAGTTTACCAGAGGGTAGTTGTCTTAGAAATGTGATAAATTCACTCTATCAAAACTGGAAATTCCTGGCTAGCCATGTTCCTGCAAACAGCAGCTTGGTACCCCACACTGAAAGGTTCGCCAGTCCTGGGATTTTGTTTCCAGTATATGAATTAATTACGATGACCCTCCGGTGTCAAGAAACGTAGCAATGGAAAATCCTCGAAGTAAATGGAAGTTTATAATTAGCTAATTATACCTACCCCTAATGGGATATATAATAGGATATAATGGAAATATAATGGAAATATAATGGAAATATAATGGAAATATAATGGAAATATAATGGAAATATAATGGAAATATAATGGAAATATAATGGAAATATAATGGAAATATAATGGGATATTGTCTGGTTGGTGGTTGAGCCCTTTGAGCCCTCTGAAAAATGATGGAGTGGTCGTCAGTTGGGATGATTTTCCATTCCCAATATATGGAAAGTCATAAAAGTCATGTTCCAAACCACCAATCAGATTATAATTGGAGGATGTTGAAAAAAGGAAATCATCCTATAGGAGAATCATCTATACACTTTCCAATTAAATTGTACCACCAATCTATAACTTGGGAGTTGTCCAATGGCCACCTTCACAGAGGGCAAACCATATCCATCATGGGGTGCCAGTGAGGTGGCAGCGCCTCTTGCTCTTTGTCCTGCAAATGTTGCTGCTGCTGCTTGGTCATTCGCTCCTCACGGTGCTGGCTCTCGATTTGTGCAGAAAATCTTGAAGCCAAAAGGATCCAATTCTATGGGTATTCTACATCCCAAACCAAGAGCTTAAGCAGTTGAATCCTTCTAGGCTAAGCAAAGCAATTTCGGACGGTTGCCGACGTGGTCCAGCCTGCAGTTCCGTCTGCGTCAGTTGGATTGTTTGCACCTTGGGCCACAGATGCTGTCCATTCAAAACCCGATTGAAACAGTGAAACATCCCGACTTGGAGATCATCAGATGCTATGCTGAAGAAATATGGCAGGAACATCTCTCAGAAATGTAATGTGGCAAATCCAATCATAAAATATCATAAACCATCCCATCATTCCAAATGGCGGTATACCCAATTTCATAATTTTCCTAAACCTCTACAGGATGGGGCCCCATAGTTATGTGAACGTTGGCTCAGAAAAACCATGAAATAAACCCCAATAACTAGTTTGTTATATCTACCATAAACCATAGTTTATTCAGCCATTGTTCTAAACAAACTTAGCTAAGCTATCTTGGTCCCATCCTATATATATATCCCATTAAATCCCATTAAACCATCATTTTCCCATGGTTTTCCCATGGTTTTCCTATGGTTTTCCCATGGTTTTCCCATGGTTTTCCCATCTATTCTTGGGTGTTTACCTCGGTTGTCAGGGTCTTTCACCGAGCTCGCGTGAAGGCCCCCCGACCAGATCGGTGGACTGCTGCCGTGCAGGGCCCAGAAGCCTTAGAGCTGCGCTGCGCCGGTAACCAAACATGGCTAGCTGGGGGATTCTATCAATTCATCTTAATAGATATCTATAAATGGTATGGTACCTATTAAACCTAGTATAAATGGTTTATCATCCATATTTAATGGGTAAATAATGGGTTAGTTATTAATCTGGGAAAATTATAATATTTCACTAACCTGAATTAAGGCCATTTGGGGATCATTTCCCTTATTAACCATGATTCCAGTGAGGTCGCAGTGAGGTCGTTATAATTTACCCAGATAAATGAAGGTGTTAAAAAAAAAACATCAGCAAACCATGTTTGATTGCCGAAGGGTATCTGAATTATCTCAGAGTTTACCCTCAAAAGACTAAACTCTCTTGCCTAGCTCATCAGGATACATCCGAACCACACTTGGAACTGCACACAGCACCGCGGTATCTTAGCAAAGGGTCAGTTGTCCAACTTCATATTGAAAATGGGAAACTCCCATCATACCCAGTACCCTCTGGTATACTAACATAGCTATGGAAAATAGTCCAGTTATAGATGAGTTACCTGCTAAATTGGTGATTGTCCATAGCTATGATAGCTATACGTATGTTAGTTTACCAGAGGGTAACTTATGATTCTTGCGAAAAACGTCGACCAGAAATCCAGTCAAGTTAGCTTCTCTAAGGTGAAAATGGTCAAAAAGCCCAACTCTGTTGGCTGAAATCACGTCGGTCCCAGCATTGTTGCTTCAAAGCCACATTTTCTCCGTACAATTCCGGGAGAAAATCGATTTAGATCATGTTCTAACAAGTATTAAAAAGTTATATATATCCAGTCATATTGATTCTCTTAGATATTTAGATACTTGATATTGAATAATTATTTAGATAGGCTCTTTATCATCAAGTCATATCCCCATCATTTCCATCTGAAGACCACCCCCCCACCCCAGCGTTCCGCACGAGTGTGCACTTTGACCCGGCACCGGCCTGGGTACATGGGAAGAAATGGGATGTTGACCTAAAAAAATGGGGGGACGTGCGCAACTCTACATAGTGGTGCCCCATAGTTAGCTAAGTTGGTGAACATAACTCCAATATCTATGGTTTATGGTAGATATATCTATAGTTAATGGGGTTTATAAACCAACTTATAACTGGGGGGGCACCACCTTGCAACTCTAGGGATATGTTCTCTGGAAAGCGAGAGATGACAGACGACTGAAACATATCTGGGTAAATTACAATGATTCATTAATCTGAAATAAGGCTATTTTGGGATGATTCCCCTTACTAACCTTTAATCCAGAGGTCGCAGTGAGGTCGTTATAATTTACCCAGACATATGAAACTTGAACAAACCATAAAAAGAGGTCACGGAAACAAAGGTTTAGGTTTGAGCTGCAAAATTGGACGATTCAAAGAAGTTGAGGATTGAGACATATTGAACCTTTACAGAATGGTTTGAACCCGCAAATGTGACAGTGAGACCACAAGACATACAAAAAAGATCAAACAAAGGGGGGTTCCCGCTCCATAGATTATAATCGATTGCAGTAATCCGTGTATTTGCTGTCCGTAGGTTAGTAAGTCGTATAATCCGTTGACGTCTATTAATATTCCTTATATAAGCAGTATTAAGCCCTACAATCCATGTAATCCATCATGTCCATCATGATGATTATACATAATCATTGCATAACTCTCTCTATATAGATTATTTGGACTATATGGGCACTTCATCCCCTCTGGTAAACTTTCACATAGCAATGGAAAATCCACCCATTTTATAGCTGGGAAAATCCACTATTTCTATGGCCATTTTCAATAGCAAACTGTTGAATTACCAGAGAGTACTTCATATATCACTCCAAAAATAACACATAATCTATATAGATTACAGTACATGGATCTACCATGATCTTGCCCGTTAAAGCCACTTTCTGAATGGTAGATCATATGGCAACGGATTTCCACTATATCCGAGTATAAATCCCATGAAATCCCACTAATTCCTACTATAAATTCCATAAAATATATCATTGAATCTACTAATCATCTTCTATAATCCATTGTCAACAGAGATTTCCTACTATCAATCCCATTATATCGTCATAATCATCATCTACCGCTATTTTTTTGGACACACATTTCAGCACCCAACGCCAGGTGAACTCAACGGGCTCCCAACGCTGCGGCCGACTTGCCCGCCTGAGGATGGAATCCATGGAAATTTCAGGATCCAATTGATGGAGCTACGTTAGTATCCTACAGGATGGGGCCCCCAGTCGAGCTCGCGTTCAGTTGGTTTATAAGTGGCTGAAAAAACTATGGTTTATGGTAGATATAACGAACTAGTTAATGGGGATTATTTCATGGTTTATAAACCAACTTATAACTATGGGGCCCCATCTTGTACATAAGGCCATATTTTGCTGGGATATTCCCTGAAATCTAGGCCTGAAAAATACTGTAGGCGTCATATGTGGTAGGACCTCCAATCAATCGGTTCCTGCATGGCCATTGAGATAAATTGAATTCTACAATTTTGATGGAGATGGATGAGGGATAGGGATATAATGGGGATATGACTCGAGATACCAGTTGACATAGGCTAAAGATGAATTATTTAACAGGATTTCTGCGTTGTCAAACTGATGCTTCCTTTAAAAAAATATCAACTTGTTGCAGGTTATTTGGCAGTGTGTCAAAACCTTGTACCCCTGTAGTTCACATCAAAATAGCTGGTAAATGGATGTTCATCCCATTAAAAATGGTATTAATAGGTATTGACCCATACCCATTTGATGATTCATCATTTTCCCAAAATGAAGATTACCATCGGGTGGGTGCCTTCAACCCCTGAAAAATATGCTCGTCAGTCGGGATGATGACATTCCCAATATATGGAAAAATAAAAAATGTTCCAAACCACCAACCAACCATTTGAGTGTGTCAAAATTGGATCTCCCAATACTTAGATGGTTCATCCTAAAAATCTACGCACTCCAATCGACCTGGTCCATTTGTCTTACCCTCTGGTAATTTAACTTAGCTATGGAAAATCCACCCATTTTTGATGGGAAAATCCACTATAAATCACCATTTTCAATAGCTATGTTAGTTTACCAGAGGGTAAATTTTGACCCATTTCCCGCAACAAAACAGCCACCATTTTCGGACGTTTCACCTGATTGGTGCGATTCACCGTGCTGCACAAGGAATTGGGTGCAGAGTCCTCGGTCGCCACGGGGGGATTCGCAAAATTCCCTGGAGTTCAGCAACAAATGGGACCGGGATCAGCATTTAAGACCAAAGGCATTGAGGGATTAATATGGTGAGTAACATGATAAACTGTTTTTTTAATCCCAATTAATACCAGAATTGAGGGATGTTCTTTTTTTCATGACAAACAAACTGTGAGAACGAAAAAAAAAAGGGAACCTGTGGATCAACATTTTCAGCCGGTCGGCCACTGGGGTGCAATCCAGTGAACAAACCGTAAACCCAAAGTGCTGGATCTTTCCAACCGTGAAATATGATATATGGTTACCATGTATACCATATATACCATTAATATAGCCATCTATAGAATAGTAACTATTGGTACCATATATCTGGGCAAATTATCATATTTCACAAAAACCTGAATAGTTCGGCCATAGAAGGGGATGATTCCCCTCAAATAAACCATGATTCCGAGAAGTCGCTCCATGTTACTGGCTCATGGCGGCATTTTTCGGCCAGAGCTAAACACTGAACAAGAGTGAAGAACATGGGTGTGTCTGGAAATGGGGTATACCATGGTATACCCCAGAAAAAAAAATGATAGGAAAAATGATGATCATCCAATTGATTTAGGGTACTAAATCAATCTATTTTCCGACAAACGGTCCCATGAACGTCCAAAGGGTCAACTCTCCGGCTATCTCTGGTTGCCATCGTATCACTTCGTTGTATTCTCGCATAAAAATATTCGTTGTTGAATTCCGCCTACCCTCTGGTAATTTAACATAGCTATTGAACATGACCATTTATAGTGGATTTACCCATTGAAAATGGTGATTTCCCATAGTCATGTAAACGTTGACCAGAGGGTAATGTTTGTTGATTGGATTCGCAGAGGTGTTTCGTTGACGTCTTTTTTCAGCCCAGTCGTTGTGTTGTTTCATGAAATCTCCAGATTTTCTTTTCCGGACATCCGAGAAATCCTGTTGTTAAACACCCCCACAGGATGGGGCCCCCCAGTTATAAGTTGGTTTATAAACCATGAAATAATCCCCATTAACTAGTTCGTGAAATATCTACCATAAACCATAGTTTTTTCAGCCACTTATAAACCAACGGTTCACGCTATCCAACGGGGGCCACATCCTGCAAGAAGTTGGCACCCCAGATCTCACCCCAGGCAAGCACACTTTGGAGCTCATATAGGATCCACTGGGCGCCAAGGTCGTGGGAATCATGGACACCATCTGGCAGAGGTAGATTTCCCAGGATGAGATTGGTAGTTTAATGGTGATATAATGGTCATTGAATAAGATATAATAAGATATAATAGGTGATTTAATGGTGATTTAATGGTGATTTAATGGTGATTTAATGGTGATTTAATGGTGATTGATACTCAGTTGGTGATACTTCAATGGTGATTTAATGGTGATGTAATGCTTGGATATAATGGGATATAATAGGGATATAATGGAACGTAACTAAGTTACATAGATTGGTAAATGAGGATGTAGCATGTCCAGGATATATCGCTTCATCCAATTCGTGTATGTCTGGAGTTGCTACAAACTTAGTAGACGCTAAGAGTCTTTTTTGGGGATCTATACACTTGAGATTGATTGAGTATCATCAGAATCATAATATTACTGTATGTCCTAATTTATTTTGGTTGGTATATTTCCTATTTACTGTAACCTGTATCAACCTAATATGTACATTAACTAAGTATTTCTACAGGGCTTGGTAGAGATTACAGTAAATGTCCTAATCACTCGATTGTTGGGATATATGAACTCCAACAGATTCTTGAAAATGATGTTCAAAATCCCAGAACGGGACATTTACCAAGCCATTCCATCATATCCCTATTATATCCCTATTATATCCCTATTATATCCCTATTATATCCCTATTATATCCCTATTATATCCCTATTATATCCCTATTATATCCCTATTATATCCCTATTATATCCCTATTATATCCCATTATGTCACCATTAAATCACCATTGAAGTGTAACCAACTGCGTATCAATCAACAATTCCAACAAGGTGGTTTTCCCCCAGATATGTATGTTTGTTGCTTTATAAACCCCATGAATACTAGTTCGACATATCTACCATAAACCATAGAATTCAGCTAGTTATGTTCACCAACTTAGCTATCTAGTGGACATACAACCATGTCATACTATACTATACCCCAGTTATATCAATGGCCATTTCAGGATCCTGAATTGGAGGTACCTACCATATATAAGGCCTATTTTTCAGGCCTATGTAAGGGAATATCCCCAGAAAATATGGCCAGAAATATGGTACGTTTACGTACCTCCATTTTAGGATCCTGGAGATCTCCCATTGATTGTTTGGGGATGAACATCCATATATAGTGGATTTTCCCATACAAAATGGCTATTTATAGTGGATTTTCCCATACAAAATGGCCATTTTCAATAGCTATGTTACAAATTGCCAGAGGGTACCCCAGTTCTATATGGTATATCCCCAGTTGTAGAAGCGTTCTAATCTTTTTTTTAGGCCACGGATCCACGAAAAAATCATGGGATGCCCATCCATCCAAGTGCTTTCCAACCTGACTGCGGTACTTGCAGGGCGTTGGCACCTGGCGAAGCTGAAAATTCACATGGCTGGAGTACAAACCATAGTTACCCTCTGGTTATGTCAAAATAGCTATTGAACATGGCAGTTTATAGTGGATTTACCCAGCTATAAAATGGGTGGATGTTCCATAATTAGTTATGTGAAAGTTTACCAGAGGGTACACGGAGTAATCACAGAGTTATATAGTAGAAACATGAGAAACATGATATTATCATGATATAACTACTCGGAGATTACAACTGTATGGAAAGGCAGTGCAAAAAACTGGGGTTGCAAAAGGGTTGCGTTTGGTGGTATGAACTGGGTTCCTGTTGTTAATCCAGCTGGGATTGTGAAAAGGCTTAGCTCATAAAATGATGGACCAGTACCGGTCACAAGTGAGGCCATCAAAAATGACCCGTACCCAGGGGTGCCAGTTACATGCAGTGAAATTACCCTTTTGGAAAATCTCAGAACTGGGAGCAAAGCCCACAAATTATAAGGAAACAGCAAGTTCATTCTCCATCACTACTCTGATTTCAAGACTTTTCGGCATGAAGCTTCCCAAGCCTGCTTGATATGATGCAGCAAAGTCTGGCTATTAGGGCCTGGCTCGGGCGAGTCTCCCGTCTGGCGACTGCTTGTATGTGGCTGGTGGTTACACACCCTCAGTATGTACCCTCCAGCAATAATCAAACCTGGCAAGTGGAGAAAAACATATCTAGGAAAAAATATAATATATATATATATATAATTATGTATATATATATGTATATATATATATGTATATATGTGATATATATATATATATATATGTATATATATATGGGAAAATTATATAAGTTGGTGTATATAGATAGTTCTGCTGGTCCCTCAAATGGGAAATTTTCCATTGCTAGGGTGGATTAGCCCATGGTTTTTCACCACATGCTTCCAGCATTCCCCTGGACTGATGCTTCACCCGCCTGGTGCCATAGTGGTCTTGGAATAAACCGGTGCCATCGATGTCTGGTAGACCTCATGCAGTGAGGAAAAAGTCCACAGATTGTGGCACTTCTCTCCAAGTGGGGATGCTTCCAGTTGGGGCTTAAGCAAAGGATAATACGAGTTATTAATACTTAATATTAATACTTAATATTAATACTTAATAATAATGATAATAATAATACTTAATAATAATAATGATAGCAATAATATAATAATGATAATGCTAATAATAACAATGATAATAATAGCAATATTGAATATATTAATAATAGCAATATTGAATATATTAATAATATTAATCCTCATCCTCATCCTCATCCTCATCCGCGTCGAGCTGCATGATCCGCTGAATCCACCCTTTCAAAAGTACATCCTAAAAAGACCCAACTGAGTAGGGTATTGGCCTTGGGTACCCCCAGAATGGGGATCAAATGGGGATCAAATGGGGATTAAATGGGGATTAAATGGGGATTTACGCTCTGGTAAATTAACATAGACCCTAGCAGATAGGGGTTGGAAGATTAGTTTCCATTAAAACTAGGCTATTTTCAGGGTCTATGTTAATTTACCAGAGGGTATATAGATCTGGGTAAATTGGATCATCAATTCTCAAAAATTACCAGTTTGGTTCATTTCTTGGTGTAGGATGCCCTAGGTTTGTCGCTTGAATTCCCAGCTTTGCTTCCCCCTTGTTCATTCGCCAAATCCGAAGTTGTTGATAGATTCAACATTTATTCAATCCGGGATATTTAAGGACAAACGAACTAATCCAACTGGATAGGTACCCTCTGGTAAACTAACATAACTATGGAAAATCACCATTTTTAATGGGTAAATCCACTATAAATGGCCATTTTCAATAGCTACAGTACGTTAAATTACCAGAGGGTAGTGGTTGAACCATCAACAACTTTGGATCTTTCCTGCATTAATTCCACCCGCCCGCAAGCTGCGGCCCCTGCTGGCCCCGTCGGCATGGTAGGCCCACAGCTCGAGGGGCAGCCCGCGCCCGGAGCCAGACTCGTCAGCTGGGTGGCCGGGGCCATGGTGCCCTGCCCCAGCTGAGGCGCAGTGGTGGGCACCTGGCAAGGTGACCCGGTGAAAGACTATACAAAAATGGATATAACATATGCAACATATACATATGTATATACATGGGTCATTAAATGTCCCCATTGAACATCACCCAACCACTAGGTATATGGTCTATAATGGCTACTATAAGGTGATGTCCAATATTCCCAAAATGGGACAGTTACCAACCCCTGATATATATATATATATATATATAATATATATATTATATTATATATATATATATTATTATATATATATGTATATTATATATATATTATATATAAGTTGGTTTATCAACCCCTATGAATACTATAGTTGTTTCCCCTATGTATATCCCCTAATCAACCCGCTAGTCATGATTGAAAAATATCAAACCTATCATGATACAACGTGATATGGGCCTATCATCATATGGGGGCCTCGCCTTGGGCTGGAGACTGGGCAAAAGTCCGGGCAAAAGTGAGGAGCTTATCATAGCTAGCCTCTGGTAAACTAACAGTTTGCTATTGAAAATGGCAATTTATAGTGAGTTTTCATCTGAGTTTTCCCATTAAAAATTGTGATTTTCCATAGTTTTTTGTATGTTTACCAGGCCGGGTAATCCATAGAAGTGAGGACTCAAAGAGCAAAGAACATGCTAAGGTCCATCAGTGATCATCAAGCACGCTCGACATTCCTAACAATAAATGGGTGTGTCTGAAAATGTTGTGTACCCCTAAACCCAATGGTTTTGCTGATCATTATCCCTATTAAATGGCTATAATTGGGAATATACCCTATTTTCAGACAAACCCAAATGTTGATTTATAGATATTTATAGACAGTACAATGACCAACAGTGAAGATCAAATTGGACAGCGCAGCTGGATACCCATGATACCCAGTCCACATTGGGAGAACCAAACACTGAGGCGTGCAGTGCCATTAAATGCATACATGGCACATGGGACAACCCAATGAGATTCACAACTGGAGTGACTGTGACTGTCAGGCCTGGGCTCCTGTCACATGGCCATAGCTGTTCTTCACTGCCTTGGCTCCGCGAGCTGCTTCAGGATCTCACAGCGCAGTTGTGCGCAGCCCCATCGACACCAACGCTGTTGGTTAACCCAGCAAAAATATGGACATCAACCGTCCAAATATATCAGAACCCAATATTTGGTATCAACAAAAATGGTTAACCAACATTAACCCAGCAATATGGGACAGGACATCAACCGAACCCGTTTGGAGATACCATGAGAAGATACTCCCCGTCCCAAGGTCCACAAAGGTCCACACATTCAAATAGCGCGGCGTCGGGGAATCCCTGGCGCGGGATCAAGCTCATGATATGGGGGGTTCAAGATGTATCCTCTGGTCAACGTTTACAAAAAACCATAGGAAAATGGTGGTTTAATGGGGATTTAATGGGATTTAATAGGATATACCCTCTGGTCAACGTTTACAAAAAACTATGGAAAATCACCATTAAAATAATAGGTAAATCAACGATTTCTATGGCCATGTTCTAGTTCGCAAACTGTTAGTTTACCAGAAGGTAATCCCCCCAAAAAACTGGAATCCCATAAAACCATCTCCAAACATCATCTGCTGCGTAAAAACTCAACCTGATTCGTTCACAGCACCTGCGTCGCGGTGTGCTGGAACGGCTGCGCACCTGGAAGGTGACTCCGAAAATCTCGAGACATGTCTGCTGGAAAAGGTTCGACCCAGTGAGATTCACGGCATATCCCCCACTTCTGGGATTATATTGATATATTGGTATTGTAACATTGTAAACCTCGGATCCGATTTGTGCCCGCACATCCAAGTGCACGTGCTATCTCTTCGGGGAAACTTCATCTATTTGGGAACCATATAAGTTATATAAGCATCATTTAGATCGTGGTTTTTCACTAATACCCTCTGGTAAACTAACATAGCTATTGAACATGGCCATAGAAATAGTGGAATTTGCCATTAAAAATTGTGATTTTCCATAGTTACGTGAAAGTTTACCAGAGAGTATATCCTATTACATCCCATTAAATCCCATTAAATCCCATTAAACCACCATTTTCCTATGGTTTTCCTATGGTTTTTTGTAAGTTTACCAGGCCGGGTAGTTCTTCATTTAGAGGAAGATTAGAGAAGCTGTGATCGTCCATCTGAGGGATGATTCCCCATAGGAATGATCCAGGGAGGACAGTGAGGTCCTTATAATTTACCCACATGTTGAAAAAATATATATAACTATCGTATATATATATACATATATATATACATATATATATATATACATACAAAAATACGGATAGTTATATATATATATATTATCTATGGCATCCCTATATGGGATTCATGGCGCTCAACTCGAGGTGCGGACCGGGTAGTAGTACCTCGCGTCGCATCGGTTCATAAAATTGCCATGGACCCAGGGGTATAAACCATCAAAATATGGGTGGTTTATTATTGCTAACAGTAACAAACACTATAGTAACTAACAAAATATATATAGTGCCCAAAATATATAGTTACAAACAATATATATATATATATATACAGTGTCCAAAATATATAGTTACATATATATATACATATATGGTGTCCACAGGAGAAGTAATAAAATGGTTCATATAGTAACTATGTGTTAGTAACACTATATCGTTTTGTCCTGTGGACCCTCGAAAATGCCGCCATGGATGGACTCCCATGGACCTTGATGATCTCAGGAATAGAGCACCGGTGGAGCACCCTCTCCAGATTCCAATTTGATATTGATATGGGTGATTTTCTATAGTTATGAAAATATGGATTCTACCACTGGGACATGTATGGAAATGGAAAATATGGTGATTTATTGGAAATTATATGGAAAATATATGTTGATTTATGGGAATTTAGCCTCTGGTAATTTGTTACATAGCTATTGAAAATGGCCAGTTGGTTCGTGGATTTTCCCAGCTATAAAATGGGTGGATTTTCCAGTTCGTTATGTGAAAGAGTGATGTGAACGTTGGTTTATAAAGCCCATGAATACCATAGTTATCTAGTTCGTGAAATATCTACCATAAACCATAGTTAATTCAGCCACTTAAGAACCAACTGAACGCTATCTTGGGGGGCCCCATCCTTTATGAATCCCATGAAATCCCATGAAATCCCATGAAATCCCATGAAATCCCATGAAATCCCCCATTTTTCTCAGGGATTTCTCACCAAAAATATCCTTCAGGCGCACGTCAGCGGAGCACGACTTCGAGGAGGCTGAGGCCGTGGTTTCGGATTCAGATGGGGCAAATGGATATGGGAAAAAACAAATGGAGAACATGGGATAAATATGCAATCACCATACATACATACGGTGTATATATATACAATATATAGTATAATGTGTGGGAATATGAATTATTAATATATATATAGTAATATATATATATAAGATGGGATAATACAATATGAATATAGCAATACCTGGAACGCCGTAGTTGCCTATTTTTTCAGGCTACTTTGAGCCAGTAGCCTATTCCTCTGGAACTTTCCCATTCTTATGGATAAAATAGCATACTTTGAGGTTTTGGGAAGGTGTCTGC
>Ga0126342_10014276_pt1 | contig 14034 bp, 9 predicted proteins | sample Cyp1metagenome_FD_92528 | JGI IMG/M metagenome (GOLD analysis project Ga0126342, IMG submission 92528) | Coral microbial communities from Lord Howe Island, Old Settlement Bay, Australia - Cyphastrea 1 metagenome | ecosystem: Host-associated > Invertebrates > Cnidaria > Coral ...
ACACTCCACACTCCTTACTTCACACTCCACACTCCACACTCTACACTTTCCACTCCACACTGCAGACTGGTAACAAGGGAAACATGTACAAGACAGTTCAAATAAACTATTGCAGAAAGGTATTGTGCGTCACTGCATAACCATGTGTTTTGACATCTGTACCATTAACATACGTGTGAGCATTCGGGTTCGCGGGCTTCATCTTGTTTTGTTAAATTAATTTGGTAAACAACCAGTAATAGCCCCGCTACCAACCAGTTGGAATTCCTGGGATGATCCTCCAGGTAAATGTTTATGATGTCCAACATCAGTATATATCCAATCATCCAAGTACCATCGTTTCACCCTTTCCAGTTTCGAAGTTGGTTTAAGTCTACCAATTCTATATATATATGTTGTTCTCTCCCTCTCTATATATAACTAACACCCATTAACTATAGATATATCTGGGTAAATTATAACGACCTCATTGCGACCTCACTGGAAATCATGGTTAGTAAGGGAAATTATCTCCAAATGGCCTTAATTCAGGTTGGTGAAATATTATAATTTACCCAGACTCAAAAAAAATCTTCGACAGAGTCGCCAGGTCTGATCCTTGCAGGAACCCCAGGGTCAAAGGGCTTAGTCATCATCCACCGTGGCGAGTCAGAAGTCTTGTGCAGGCGGTCGCAGGGGCGGGCTGTGAGCCGATGGCCTGGTTGATGGCCCTGGATCCGTAAAGCCAACTTTTTTGGGTGATGACTTGGGGATGATTTATGGTGGTTTAATGTGGTAAACACCACGTGCACTTGGGGATTTACCCATCATTTAACCATCATGTAGCTTCTGGTAATCAAACGTGGCAGTGGAAACTCTCCTATACATGAAGGTCTAAATGTGAAAATTATTTGTTACAGTCATGGGTCATGGGTTGTCCATTGGCACGTTTGATTACCGGAGGGTGACCAGAATTTATACAAGGTGAGCCTCCCAGGTCAGGTATGTTGGTTTTTAAAAGCCAATCAACAGTAACTATAGTTCCATTTGCCATAGTTTTTTGCAAGTTCTTAGCCAACAGAATCGCTATCCAAGGGGCTCCACCTTGGGTTTACCCTCTGGGCTTTTGACCATGGAATTGCATCATCAGAGGGGCTGACTACCATCAATCATTAAACATACCCTTTGGTTATTTAACATAGCCATGGTATAGATGGCCCATAGAAATAGATGGTTTACCTATTAATAGCATGGTGGATCTTTCCATGGCTATGTAAAATAACCAGATGGTATATATGGGGATATATGTAAAGTATGGTTTGATTCATTGGTTCAGGAGGTGCTAGCCAAGATATTGATAAATATTTTTTTGTTCAGCATTTTAAAGGGGTGTTCTGAACATAAAACCTATGTGGATATATGGGGATATGGGGAATCAATGGTTGCTTGATCATAGGGCCCAAGATGAGGGCGGATGCTGGATGGTAATCCATGGAGTGGGGTGGGGTGGGGTATTAACGTCCTTGGTAAGAACTTCCAACTACGTTACTGACTTCTTTGGCATTCCAACTACGTTGTTATCTTCTCTATCAACTTCCAACTACGCGAGCATCTCTTGTAAGTTATGTTTCCACTACGTTGTTTTTTTTCTCTATCAACTTCCAACTACGTTAGCATCCCATGTAAGACATCTTCCAAATACGTTGTTATCTTCTCTATCAACTTCCAACTACGTTGAAAACTGATGTGACCAAACTGATGTGACCAAACTGATGTCACCAAACTGATGTCACCAGCTCTGCAGAAAAGAATAGCCGCTGTCATGTGCAAAAACTATGGCCCCACTGGGGCCTCACTGTCACTTTTTGAAATGATCCCCCCAAAATAGAGTACTTTTCTGGGGATGAAATGTCAAAATTTGACGGCCTGTGCACAGAAAAGCAATAAAACCAATGGAAATGAGACGCAACCTTGACAAAAAGACATGAAATCCATTGCAAACCGCAAAACAACACAGAATCCACAACCATCAAAAAAGGCAACGCCGCCACGTCCCGGCGGGAAGATTTTCCCGATTAAGAAATATCAGAAGCTCCATTTAGATTGGCGATTTCCAGCCACATTTGATTACCAAACGGTATGGAATATATGATACGATTCCCAGAATGTGTGTTTTTCTTTCCATTTTTTAAATTATGTATGTGTTTCATTGTGTTTCAGCAATTTGAGATCACTGCCATCACGAAGTCCTAGTTATCAGCCATAGTAGGGGGCTGTGAACAAACATCATAAACATCATCCCAAGAGGCAATCATACACTGCAAATTGTACAAGAGTAAGCAACAAATTGGGGGTAGTTGATGGCTTAGTGACTATGGATCCCCCAATGCTGGGCAATGCGAAGGGTAGGTTGACACGTCATTACAGTATTCACCGTAAACGGACCTTTGAAATTTATAATGCAGGCTTCTCTTGCTATACAGCCTGATAGAAATTGACGTTTTTTCGGCAGGGCATTTGAGATTGGCAATTTTTGCTTGGATCGTGACCCCGCTTGCGCAGTACTCGGGGTGGATTTGCCCACTTGCAAAAGGGATAGCTTGGGCCAATGTGACAGATTGTTTGTTTCTCTTGGGTTTATGGTAAGCTGTTTGCATGGAGGAAATTTTCACATCTCCCTCTAAAAACATATATTGGATTGGGCTATCCAATCCAAGGTTGCCCATGAACTATTCACTATTCAACTCATTGGGCCATGCCACTGATTCCAATCAACATCAATCAACTACATGGTACGCAATAGATGTTTACCTTCCAGTGGACTCAGTAGATCTTACCTGGCAACAGAGATTTCGTACCCCATCACATGAAACATATTGAGACATCCTCCATGTTTTTTTGTGGTTTTTCAGGGCCAGTCAACTCATATGGAAATCCCAGGGAATCCTAGGCATGGAGACTGAACTGATGATTATTACTATACCGTATCAGTAATCAAACCCAGATGCAACCCATGGTCCTGTTAAATATTCCAGCACCATGCTTCGCAGATGGGAAACTTTGCACTGGTTGTTTGGGATTTCAACCACTATATAATGATTTCAGCATGATTTCGCCCCAATTCACCTGTGCGGAGATGGAACGAAGAGCATCCTCATCGTCGGATAGATGCTTGGAAAAAGCTTGTGCAACTCAGGGGGGCTCTTTGGGATTTCATTTTTCCTTGGTCTTCAAGTGTTTTCAGGGTTGCTCCAACCATGTTACAGGAATATTAATTGGGAATCAATGTAATGGCACGGTACAGCCATATTTGTCCTTCTCCGATCCATATTTTTTGGGTGATGGCGGGGGGAGAAACTTGGTCCACCCTTGAGTCCAGGGTGGCCAGCGAGTGGCAGGCTTCCAGGGGGCTGACCATATTTGCATTGAACGTAGCAATCCACAATCTTCCTCATTTTCGAGTTAGCTCAAAACATGTAGCTGGCTCAATTTCAGAAGGGGTCATGTGTTTGACTTTAATGTTGTGCCGCTGTCTAAGAAGATTTGGCCCAAAACGTGGCTCCTAAATTTCTGGGCTGCAACAGAGGTACCATCTCTATCAAACGAATCATTTGGGACTGAACCTGGCAATTGAACACATTGGAAATCAATTTGCAGGCTCGCTCAACTGGAACGAGCTACCTCAGCAACACCGCGCTAGCTCAAACACATTGGTCTAGCTCGATGGCATCGAGCTGGCTCAATTTTTTGAACGAAAAAACAAAACACTTTGAACAAAATTAGCCCGCTACGTCACTTTGAAATGGCAAGCGGATGTGAAAGTAGAAAATATGTATTGGCCGGGTTGATGACGGACACCGAGCTGGCTCAAGGGCATGTAGCTGGCCCAATTTTTTCAAAGTGTTTTTTCTTTTTTTTTTCCGTCAAAAAAATGAGCCAGCCACTTGGCGCTGAGCTCGTAACGAGGGAATGGTGAATCTGTATTGTACGGGACCGATGGACTTTCTGATGCAGCCTTTGCAGATCCAACAAATCAAATTATTGATTAATTCTGGCACCATATGAGATAAAATAGGGCAGCCTATACATATGTATACTACATATAATTATACCCCCAACCGTATAATTATGGTCAATCTGAGGCAACACCAGTTTTCTGGAGGGAGATGCGTGCCCTTGAGCTGGAGGGAGATTGGGAAAAGTATTTTTCGATTGAAGCCAACTTTTCTGGCTCACTGCATATACCCGCGTGATAGCTTCAAAGTTTTGCCAGGTGTTTTTTGTGCAAGAATAGCAGAGGCCCTTGAAGAGGTAGAACGTCACTTGCTATCATTAAAAATTAGGACATGATTCGTTGGTTTACTTTGTCAAGAGATCCTCCATTTCGCAGCGCATCCAACCATGGCATGATAATACCCATCCACATCCATTTTCTTTGCGGCTAATCATGCCTCTGTCAACTGAGTCTATTTTGGGCTTACATTTTCAGCAGGCTTAAGTCGAGGGATACCTAGGGTTTACCCCATAATTTCCACCATATCCATGGTTCCAGCCTAGGTTTACTTAGAGTATTATGATCACATCAACATGATATGGAAATCTATATATATATATATGTGCAATTATATGTATATATATATATGTTATTATTTATTTATTTCTCTATGTGCGCTAACATCAAGTCCTGGAAACCGGCGACTTTCCGTCCGCCCAACATCCCAAAGGACGTTGGCAGCGCAATTTTGTCGGTGAATCACCTCACTGAGCCCAGTCGGATGCTGCAGGAGTTCCGTCAAGCCACCAGCGTAGAAATTTGGCTCAGCCTCGAACGGGCAGAACATGTTTCGGCGTTTGTTTCGGGGAAAGATATGTTGAAAAACAATTTACACCACATGAAAAATATGAAAGTAGGTTTAAAAAAGTGGTGGTAGTAGGATTTCACCATCAATAGGGTCAAAAATGGGATGAAGTGGATGATTTTAGGTTCCGGTAAACTATGGTAAACTAACATATTAATAATTATTAATATATAGCTGTAGAAAACAACCATTTCGTTCGATGATTTACACCTAAATTATAAAATTATGATGAATTGTATCTAAAGTTGGCAATGGTAGGGGTTTGATTTCTATATATGTCCATATTATTAACTTGATTTATATCCGCATCTAACACTGTAGATCCACCATGAATCCAAGTGTTATACTGTTAATTATTCTGGTTATCTGTTTAACCAACTTACATTTCATTAATTTTTACCAATATATCATATAATATTCCCATTTGTTTCTGCAGCAGTTTCCACCGTTACTGAGGATCTCAAGATCAAGACCACCCTGGATCACCAGCAAGAGCTTCTCTTCCAGGCAGTGTCCGCGGAAAACACCCCCCAAAAAAAATAGAAAAGTAAAATTCCACGAATGTAGTGATGAATCACTTTTCTATTTGTTTTGATTTTTTATCGAAATCTATATTTTTCCAGGGATTAAGTAGAACTGGATAACCTTCAAGAGTCTTCAAGTGGCCTCTATTTTTCTGGAATGCGTAGCAAGGGTTCCCATTTCGCTCTGGGGGTCTGGGGGCTGAGGGTGTGTTCGCTCGACGTTGCGTTTACGTTCGCATTCGTCCGCAACCGTCCGCAACCGTCCGCAACCGTTCGCAACCGTTCGCAACCGTCCGCGCGATTGCTATATGGCCGTGCCTATAGTAAGTTCTGCAGAAGGGGTGCTTTTTGTAGGTTTCAATCTTCTCGTCACTTTATGGGGTTATGTCCAGGCTTATGCCTGTAATCACCCCAACAGTGAGAAATCATTCCACAAAAATCCCATTGAATTCATATGGTTTTGTTTGAAAATTGTCCATATTGATAAAAGGAACAATTTAAACGATAAAATCACATAAAGTTCATCTAAAAAAGAATATCTCTAACCACTGGATTGCTTGAAGGGACCCATTTCCAGGACCATGGACTCCCCCTATCCCTATATATTTCATGGTGAGCTCGCTGGTTTCCCGACACATTTTCCCACCTTTTCCATTCGCCGCCGGAGGCTGCCTTGAAGCAGCACCGCGACGTCCAACAAGCCCGCCAGCGGCTGAGGATTCTGGACACGGAAACCTTGCCCGTCAGCGAGTGCCAGAGCGGGAATGGTGGTCTTGATGGGGTTTTGGAAAAATGGAAAAGCCTGGAAAACCATGAAATCAAATGATCATAAAATAGTGATCATAAATAATGAGAATGATTGATAAATCATGAATGATCATAAAGCGTGATAAATCATGATCATTCACGATCAATCTCTATAAAATCGAATGTTCTATCTTTGAATTTGACACGAAGAAATGGATTGGGTTTATGATGATTGCATGCAGTGACATGTAGGTATCAATGGCAAGTAGCTAAATGATGCGAAATGTGCACAGATAATTATATACATACATGTAGATGTATGTATGTATATATTGTATATAATATATGGTGTATATATATAATGTGTGTGTGTGCGTGTGTCTGTGAGTGCCTGGGATTGTATATGTACAGTTGTTATACATCAACATGGCTGGCTGCCAGGGATTTCTCGTTTCAAGTGGGTTAAATTCAACCGGAACGGGGCTCCGGTGGATTGCTACGTCGCTACGTTGCTGCAGGCCTTGTTCCATTTGTTTCGAGCAAATGAACCCTCAACATCACGAAGTTGCAGTACTACCGTGCCATCACCACTTCCACCACCAGGGCGTTGGGAAGTGGCTTACCCAGGGGAAGCAATGTTGCCCCTTGTGCCGGGAACAACTTGCATGACGTGATGATTCGAACTGAGTGCTCACCGCTGCTTTTTGCCTGGGTGCGGTTTGAGGTGTGGAGACGTAGGATGAATGGAGGTTTGATTGAATATAGGGGCCAGGAACAGAATGTAGAATGAACCCTGAGTTGCAAGGACCTGTAGAACAACAGTCGGCCGTTCTTGGTTGTGGACCATTTCCCTCCAGCAAACTAATATAGACATACCCGGGTTTGCTTGCGGTTAGAGTATGTTGTTCTCCTGTGGTAAATCCAATTTAGATCCATTGGGGAATGTAGAGAGATGTTTACATTTTTTTTGTAATTGTTTATATAGACCTATTCTATCCGATTCTCTATTAGATCTACTAGGTAGGAGAACCGTTTTTATTTTTTTGGGGCCGGTTGGGAAATCCGATAGAAACACACACACATAAATTATATATATATATATACACATAGAAACTAGATATTTTAAAGAAAACTTAGCATTTGTAGAACGTTTTTCCACACCAGTCGTTGAATGCTGAAGCCATCAGCGAAACCGACGATCCTACGTTCCCGATCCATTGCCTCGATCTCGCGATCCCACAATCGCAGCGCGCTGGGGGAAGTTACCGCCGTAGAATCGGCAGCCAAAACCCGAGCCTTGGAGCCGTAAGTATCTGATTAGTTCTTATTATATCTTATCTGGCTAAATTATAACGACCTCACTGATCTCCCTCACTGGAATCATGGTTAGTAAGGGGAATCATCCCCTTTTATGGCCTTAATTCAGGTCAGTGAATTATTGTAATTTACCCAGATCTGATTAATTCTTATTGTCCATTCATCATGTTCATCCACCTGAAATATCCTGAAATCTAGGTGCGACAAAAACAAACGTAGAAATTGTCACCAATATTACCATAGATGGGAGGTATAAACTGTCCCCAAATGGTAGGTTGATGATTGGGTTTATCACATTACCGAAACTGAGATATGCTTTGGCCTCTTCAACAAATCCCATGGAACTATTGTCATGTCGGTGTTGATTCTCACACACTAAGAGAATGGCAAACAATCTCTCTGGCAATTTGATGTAGATAACGCTCGTAACTATGAACAATCACACCTTTTAATTTTAATACCCATATGCTCATATATGCTCCATGTATGGAATATGTATCAACATTTACCCTCAAAATCACCCAGTTTGGTAGGTAAATAATGGTAAATATACGATACATGGAGCATTTGGGATAGGTATACAGTAAATATTCATGGTTTTATGTAACAAACTACAGGGTACATGCAGGGATCCAGGGCGCAATGTCGACAACGGACCAGCAGGTTTTGGTTGCTGCGAATAAGGCACCATGAATGACCAGCGGCTGCGTCTGATTTGGAGTTGACGGAGTTGGGGGTGGGTCAAAATGGGGCTTCCAATGCGGTTCCTAACTATTGAAAGATATTGAAAAAGTAAATGCATCCAACATTCATCCAAAGCCATCCAGATTTTCTGTAGTTTTGATGTTGACCCATTTTGACCCATACCCCAGAAAACACTCGAGATAGATTTATCCAGCCAATGTGGTCGGGGAATATTTGGGGTCTTTAAAACTGTCCATGGGGACCTGGGGCGAATCAGATGCAGCACAGGCTGGTTCCAAGCCGGAAATCTGCAGTGACAAACATATTGCATTCAGTTGTTTGGAGATAGATTTGCCTTTGGTTTCACATGGCTTGCGAATTGTTCCATTCCTTCTGAAAGGATGACACATCGGATAGATTTGGTTTCAACATGTTTCAACCACTATTGATTGGCTCGTGGTATCCGGGTATCGGAGGCCTCTATTTGTGCATCCCAAATTTACTCATTTGTTGAAGCAGTGTTTGAACCCCATCATTGAGCGCATGTTCAACATTTTCTCACTGGGGGCACATATTCATGATGTTGAATGAGTAGGTGCATGGGACTGCATCCATGAATATCATGGTATGGTTGTTGGCTGCAACCATATTTTTGCCCATTGACATTCATTATTCATATATATTCATATAAGTATAGGTGCAGAGCAAGCAATTCCAAAATTCCACTTGTTTTTGTCTTCAGTCGTTTGCACTGCTGCTGTTTTTTACGGGGCTGAGACGAGGATTGTTTGGTTGAGGCCCAGCAGAGACACAGTCCATGCTGAAATGGGCCAAGAAAGTGTCATAGGGGGATACCCCCAGTAGCCGGATGGTTTCCGAAATGGACAACTCCATCACGAAAAAATCATGAAAACGTGGGATGGCTGGGATGGTGTTTGGCGTTGATGTTATCATGCCTCATTTCATGTCACTTTCGGATTAATAACCGTTTATGTCTACTAAATTTCATGACGATTTCAATTAAGGAGTGAAAAATGATTAAAATAGTACCGGTACCCCTGAAAAATTGCCAATTTTGATTCGGTGGCATACATTTTTCTTTGCCAATCAGAAGTTTTTTCCTTGGATGTCTTGCGCTGACTGGACCCATTTGGGCCCCTTTTTTGTTGTCCTTATCTATGCTTTTTCAAGGATGCATCCCCTTTTGCTTTGAGAATCACAGCAGTGACAAACTCCGCATTCCATGGACTTGTCATGGTTTGTCCTTCACAAGATTATGGTGGGAACCTGTTCTCGTTTCGAACACTACGCTGTAATTCAAGTCTGTTCTTATTTCTGATTGGCATGTCATTGCTTGTTGTCACATGGGACCTTTGCAAGATGTCGCCAAATCTAGGATGATGCACCCTACTGTTTGCAATACTTCGGATGAACTCCCAGTTACCCCAGCCATTGGTACTTATAGCCCTGCCTACAAATAGATCAATAGATGTACACACTTAGAAAGCTGGAACAATTTCCAACTTGGGTATGTTGGTTGCATCTATCATCAAAACACCGGCATTATATATATATATATATATTATCAATGCCAAGTGTATCTGCAGTATACCCGTTGTACAAAAAATGCCCTTCCTGCCAGGTATGAGAAGTACCTTAGCAGCATACGCCTGTGTCTGAAAATGGGGTTTAGCCGGAAGTATAGCCATTGAATAGGGAATAAAAGGGTACAGTAATGAACATTATGATTTGGGTGAAATGGGGTCCCCGATGTTCAGTCCAACCTTAAAGTACACATTGGAGTTTTAGAATGGATAGAGACGTTGGAATGATGGAAATTACGAGGCAACATTAGTTAGCCGCACATAGCCAACATGCAGGAAAGTGCGCCTCTAATCCCTTTCAGGGTCCCCAAAATTTGTGGGCGATGTTCTATTTCAGCACCAATCAGATTGGAAGACCTACATTTTTCAGTGTTTTCAGTCTTACCCCGCTAGGCTGAGCCTTAAGGAGACAGACTTGGACGTACCATATCTTTTCATGATAATCACGATCGTTCTGTCAATCTAGGTTTGTCTGAAAGTTGGGTACCCCAAAATTCAAGTGAGCATCATCATTTTAACTGCGTTTTCAAAAATGCGATTTTGAGGTATCCCATTGTATCAATATATACAATATATGTATCAATCATTTTCTCATTTTCAGATCCATGTGATACATATATTATATATAGACATATAACATATATTATATCAAGGTATGCCCTTGGTAATTAGACATATAACTGGCAGCAAATCTTCTGATCGACGATTAATAAATTAATAAACACTCCGGATCAGTGGAGAATCATGGGAGTTGCCCTTCGACAATCCAGCCTGACAACGAAGAATCACCTGTATAGAGAGATTACATGAGATTACCCTCTGGTAATTTAAGATAGCTATGGAAAGTGGCCCATTTACAGATGACTTTCCCAGCTATAAACCTCCATTTCCAATGGATTTTCCATAGCTATGTTAAATTACCAGAGATTACTTTTGTTTGACTGATTGGGAATTCTTATATTTCCCCCAAGTGGTTGCAAAAAAATGATTTGGGAAGTGCTACTTCAACGTTACACGAATCCAAATGCTTGATCACAAAGGAAAAATGGATTCCAGCAAATATTTCCAAGTAGGCCCCTGGTGATTCAACATAGCTATTCGTATGGACAATCACCGTTAGAGGCTATAGGTAAGGAATAATATAGGATAGGCATTTCATGGTGAATCCATATATGGACCATTTTCCATGGCTACCCTCCGGGTAGCTATGGAACATGGTCCATGTATGGATTTTTCCCACCATTTTCAAAAGTACAAATAGTATAAGGCATCCATATGTAGACCATTTTCCCTACATTATATAAATCCGGAGGGTAGCCATGACGGGGCACTTTGCCAACAACACCTTTTGTTGCTTGTGGATCCAAGGAAAGATCCAAGTACTGGAGAGATGCTTGGAGGAATTCGCTTTGCGATTTCGCAGCACCTAAATGTTCACACGATTTTTTCCAATTTAGGGGCCTTATCCTTACATCAATGGCAACTGATTGGGTCCTTAGGTTTGCACCGCAAAAATAGCAACATTTCACTACCGCGCCAAGCTTTTTGGAATAGGTCAAAATCCATCAAAATCCTTCAGGTGTCCATGGTGTTTCCCATGGTGTTTCGGGTCATGGTGCCATTGTTCATCCCTTTGCCGGAAAAACACTTCGCCCCTCATCCGAAGGTGGATCCATAGGGACTGGTTTTCCGCTAAGATATGCAGGAGTAGTTTCTGATGGTCTCTGATCATACTTGTCCCCACAACATTTGGAAAAAAACAGAGGGCGATACAGTATTTAGATAATTCCTCTCATTCTTGGGTGCTTTTATATTTCAGGTTGTGTTTGTGTTTTTCCCCCATCGTTTGGGAAGACTTTGGCCAGCCTGACTCTTTTATTTTTGGGGGTGCCTTGGACCTTGAGCAGCATGATATGTGCTGAGTCTACTGAGTAATACGGCACTTCAATCTGTCCGACCTTGACTGTTCCAACATGGAGGATTCCATGCGCAGTTCTACGTGAAACCATTTACACAATGATGTGTAAGAATTGTATAAGTACACCGTTACACTATGTGCATGGACGTGCACGCACACACACGCACACTGGGTGTGGGCGGTGTGTGTTAGTTCACGTGGCACCTTTTTGTTCACACCTTTTTGTGTTTGGTATATGCGCTGGATGTTGTTTTTGATCCACCCTGATGTATCCCATAAGGTATAGTTTATAATCCCATACTATATTTAGAAGATACTACACCCAAAATCCAGCTAGTTACAAATTACTGGTGGTTGCCAGTTTGGCCCCACAAAATATGGTGGCACATGGATGTACCACTATGGTGTGTTTCGAGTTCTGGGGCTTACCAGTTCCGTTCCACCAGGATTTCGGGGTACCAATGGTTGGTTTCAGACCCCCATTGCCATCCATATCCTGATGAATTTTCTGCAAAATCTCTATGTTTCCAGATTCTGGTTATACTTCCCGATGCTTCCCAAAACTGCTTACAATTGAACATGTCAACCGGAAACCGTTATAAACCGTTTACCTTACCATCAAATACGTGACGCTCAAGCGTCGACCCAATCCTCGGAATATAACACTACATTCCCAAATATGAGTAATTATATGAATTATATGAAATTGGAAATCCATATCCATCATAGAATCATATTCCCTATAAATCCATTGAAATTTCCATGGGCTGAGGACAAACATGGCCACCTCCGGTCTAAAGGCCGAGGGTGGCCACCGCCCACTGCCACGGCCCAAGGGTTCCTCGGTTTAAAAATCCTGCCATCTACCAAGTGGTGCAGGGTTTTGTCCATCCACAGTATGTTTGTCAGGGTATGTCAGGACCCAGAAGTGACAAGAAATTCATGTACCAGTGAGAAAGGGCTTGTCCCACAATTGATTGGTCCTCTGATCATGCACTTTTGTACACCAATCAAGTGCAACAAATCTTCCCCTATTTTTGGTACCAATGACAATACTGATGTGAATGACACACCAGAGTAGCATCCATCCATTTGGCGTCCCCGGTTGGGTCCCTGTCAGCAGGTCTCAAGATGCCCAAGGACTTCCGGAAAGACGTGGGTCGCATCTCCCAGAAGGATCTAGTGGACAAGTATAGCTGCCAAGGTGTGAAACTCCCCGGTCGATCATGGTTTTCTCCAAGAAAAATGGCGAAATGTTTTTGGGTACCCAATTTCCGGGTAGAAAATTCGGGTTGCAGTAGCAACCATGGGCTTTGCATTAGGCGTTTCACCACTGGTGACTTCTCCTAGAAGGATCGGACCAGGTTTTTTTTGGACCAGGTTTTTCCACCCAAAAACCGATGTGTTGCACACATAGTGACACACAAGTGATCACATGTGTAGTATATCTATGTATCGTTGTGTCCTGAGAGCCCGATTATCAAAGATGGCAATGGAAAATAACCATTGAATTTAGATCATGTTTCCATTCAAACCTCCATTTGGTCTGTCGGGATTTCCGAGCCGGCCATAGAGCTGATTTTTCCACCCGGGTAGTGCACAGGCGAACGGATGCTGATCTCGGTCTACGGTGATCTCTTTGATGTCTCTGTGACTTGACGCCAGCTGCGCGATGTGGAAGTCTGGCCAGGGAAATCTAAGCACTTTCTGGGGATATTATGGGAAGATAATACCGGGAATATGTCCAACTTGTTTTCGGCAGATTGATAGCGGCAATGAAATTGGTCACTACCTACTTATCTACACAGCTGTCCTCCTTATATCTGGGGTTTTGGGGGCAGCCCTGTGTGGGGGAAGCTTTGATGGGGTGATTTTAACCCGTCAAAATTGTGCTGAAGACGCTTTATCCAACAAACATTAGGGTTTCATTATCTAGATCATCAAGAATACGGGTAGGCTTCTGGGCAAACAAACAATGATAGGAATTTAATTAAAATGGGGATACAAATGCAATCGTGTAATGAGATATAATATAGGCCAACTTTGGTTATAGATGGTTATAGCAATTAGCTTCATACAAGTTCATTATTTTGTCATGTAATGGGAACATGTAGACTGCCCAGCCCCCCCAAACGTGTTTCTATATCTATAATCTCAAACTTAGCCATGTTCAATGCATTCTGCAGTGGTGTGAACATTGTTTCTATTGTCCCCTTCTTAGGACGACAATCACCAGTGGCCAGAGAGGTACCTCATCCCCCTCTCTGAGATACTAGAAGCCAATGGCTAGCAAGAAGGGCTGAGAATGAGATTTTCTGGTTGGTGGTTTGGAACATTTTTATACATTTTTTCCATATATTGGGAACAACACTCCCATTTGACTCATATTTTTCAGAGGGGTA
>Ga0126342_10014277_pt1 | contig 14033 bp, 14 predicted proteins | sample Cyp1metagenome_FD_92528 | JGI IMG/M metagenome (GOLD analysis project Ga0126342, IMG submission 92528) | Coral microbial communities from Lord Howe Island, Old Settlement Bay, Australia - Cyphastrea 1 metagenome | ecosystem: Host-associated > Invertebrates > Cnidaria > Coral ...
CCTTTCTTTGAGTAAAGCTGGTCCATTTACTTTAGGAAACCATATTTGTGTTAAAGCTTTAAACTGCAAGGTTGTCCAAACAATTTGATGCCTTATAAAACCCTTATTAAAAAACAACATCCAGACAATTTTTCAAGGGGGTACCTCATGAGTGGTTCAGTTCCTCAATAATATGAATGTTTGGATGGTACCCTATTGTGCCCAACAACTTTTGGGGTTGAAAAAAAAAAACAAATCCCTTGAAAGTAAATTGAAAGTAAATTGAAATCAATTTGAAATAGATTGAAAGTAAATTGAAATCAATTAAAAATAAATTGAAATCAATTGAAATCAATTGAAAGTAAATTGAAATCAATGGAAAGTAAATTGAAATCAATTGAAAGTAAATTGAAATCAATTTAAAGTAAATTGAAATCAATTGAAAGTAAATTGAAATCAATTGAAATCAATTGAAAGTAAATTGAAATCAATTGAAATCAATTGAAAGTAAATTGAAATCAATTGAAAGTAAATTAAAATCAATTGAAAATCAATTGATTTCAATTGAAAGTAAATTGAAATCAATTGAAAGTAAATGAAATCAATTGAAAATCATTTGAAAGTAATTTGAAATCAATTGAAAGTAAATTGATTTCAATTGAAAGTAAATTGAAATCAATTAAACATAAATATTCCAAAAAAAGTTAGGGGGGGGCGCAATAAATGATCACTTGTTGAGTAGACTAAAATTGTTTAGGGGGGGGCCCTCACACTAATCAGTCGACAACATTATATTGCTTTCCCCCATGTTTAAATCATGTCCCCCTTGTTTTTCGGGTCTCCCAGTAGGCTCTCAGCCCAGGCACTCCACAAAGGCCGTATCTTTGGTTCGCGCTTGGCGCAGCTCCGTGAGCAGCGTCGGCAGGGGACCCCAGGGCGACTTCGAGAGCTGCTCGACGACTTCGGTGGCCAAGTGACCCAGCGACCCCGGAGAGCTGCAGAGCCCACCTGATTCACAGTTCAATGGGTTCAAGGGAAAATCTACAGGAAACCATGGTTTTTACCATCAAATATAGGGGTTTCCTGTAAATTTTCCCATCATCCAATTCTAATCCAATTCTATGAACAGTTGATTGGATGAAGTTGGAAGATTTTGAATGGGATATGGGATATGGAAAATACAGTTGATAAGAATACATGAACAAGTTGTTTTATGGCTCAAACAGCTGGATAAGAATATAAGAACATTTTTCTCAGACCAAAATAGCTGGACAAATGAATGTGAATGGATGTAAATTGATGCTCATGTTGACATGTGATTAGTCCCAACAATACCTTTGACCCATAGAGTAGCTAATATTTACAAACATCTACAGTATAAAGGTGGCATCCAAAGCCTTACTTGGGACTGAGGCTTTGGTATAAAATTTTGGGATGCAAAGGAGCAAAACAAACATATCTCATCATATCTCTGGTTGCTTTGCTTCCCATCTACAGTTGGGGCAGTTGGGAGAGTTCACTCACCAAAACCAAGGGAAACGTTCACAAGATGGCTGCAAGTCACCGGCCGCAGAGGATCTGTTCAGCCTCAACTCTGGTGTTCTGCAGACCATGCAGGATGCTTGGTTGGCCATTGGAGCTTTCAAGGTGTCCTTGGTGAGAAAGCTTCTGCAAAGACATGCATCAACGAATAGAATCAATAGAAAATACCTGAGGAATAAAACGCAAACCACATGTTGAAAAGACAAAACACCACCATCCCCATTTTCAACCCAAGAAGAACATCAACCTACCAACAACCACCAACCAACAAAAACTTGTGAGACAAAAAAAAACATCACACTATATCACATTCATCATCACATTGTCGTCGTCAATACACATCATTTCCATCATCCAAGTTTCGTTGATGAGTCCTTTCTGCCTCAAGTAGCTGGCGGCCAAAATCCCCAGGGCATCACCCATCTCCGCCGCCGCCGCGTAGGCCGCCGCCGCCGGGTCCGGCGCGCCGACGTCGCGGGGCCGCCGCGGCCCCGCCGTGGCCGCGCGGATCTCGCCGAGGAAGACGAGGCGCCCGGTGGCGGCGAGGTGAGCGGCACCCAGCAGGGGAGGATAGGCGATGGACAAAATGAAGCCCAACAAGGCCAAACACCTGGCACCTGGGATGAAAATGGATGAAACTTATGGCAATGGCGATTGAAGGTGAAGGAACTGAAGTGTAATATCTGATGTTGAGGGGAAAAGATGGGTATACTGAGGGTGTATGATGTGTAATTATATAGGGAAATGAGGTTGTGACCATACATTGAATAGCCATAGGGGTGATGATAGGTGATTGTTGGACCCAACACAAAAATCTTGTGAAGGCGTTCACAAAATACAAGATAAATGAATAATGTCCGAAGTTCCAGAAAATCCCAGGAATTCGCTGAGTCTCTCCCAATTTGTACCCAGCTGAAATTGAGGTCTTACTTACAAGCTAACTCTGTCACAAAATAAGCTTCCTTTTAAAGGTGTAAGGCAAAAAATTGAAAGTTCTCAGACTTTCCAACCAGGAAACAGTTCGACTTCGCCGCATCTCGTGCAATTTGGATCGCTTTGTCAATGTCCCTCTCTACCAGCGCAGCTGGAGCACTGGAAGACCAGTGCCAGCGGTCTGTACGAGTCTCGGATGGCAATCCGAACCTGATATCTGGGAGTTGCTGGGGAATTCATGGTCAAACCTATGATGGTTAATGATGATGGTTATTATATAGGGTTAATGATGGTTAATAATAATCTGGTTTGTGGTTGACCTCCCCCTCTGAAACATAATGGACTTCGTCAGTTGGGATGATGAACTTCCCAATATGATTGGAAATTCATGAAATTCCATGGTTCCAGTCACCACCAACCAGTTCCATTATGGTCCCATGCCCATCCGCAGCAGATCTGTTTTGGAGTTGGGGACTTCATGGTGAACCGATAGCCATTTGGAACAAGGAACAGGTACAGCCACGACAGAACAGCGGACGCCTCCTGCAGCGAAATGCTATGGAAAGATCTGCAAATGCTCAAATGTAAATCAGCATCTTATGGGGGTCCATTGTGTTCCATCCTCATTTGTGCTTGTAACAACACCCATGGGACCGGTGTCCCTGATCACTGGCTGATGGCGTTCCAACGATAGGGCACCGCGCCGGGTGTGGATGAAGATCATGAAGCTCCAGAAGCCGTTGCTGCCAGTAGGAGCCACTGGACACCTGCGGCACAGCTCAGCTGAAATGACCGGCTTGGGTCGTTGCATTTTTGCCACTATGGTACACCAAGTATAGCCACAGCCACCACATCCAGGAAAAGGCAAAAACATATATCCATGACACTGACCCCTGGGTTGACATTTTGTTGTGGAAGAGCTTCTGGAGTTTCCCATTGGATTCTTAAGATCTTGAGTGCGCTGAAATATCGTTACAACGCGACCGAGTTTCTTCCATCTCATCAAACTATATTTAATATTAGTTGGATGCATCTCAATCAAAACGACCATCCTTCACAGTATCAGTATGATTCAATCATATTCAATCTGGGCTTCCAAAATTTGGAACCCCATTCCATCCTATGGTTGATCATCATTCTCCAATGTTTCATGGACCTTGAGGTAAATCGTGGTAAATCCCAGTGTGAGACCAACCCGTGTCATACAAATGGCTGGTTTTACAGCCCCGGTTTTGCTGGTTAAATCCAGCTATTCGCCATTGGAACATCGAAGATCAAACAACAAAAGCTGACAACCAATTGGTGGATTCTCCAGAGAATCAATCCAAATTTCTGAATCCCAAAGAATGTCAAACCCATGTATATATATATATATATACACATATATAATCAATTAACATTTAGTATACATAGCATAAATAAATAATATATATATATATAATTATTAATTTATATTATTAATATATGCTATATATATATGATATACTGTCTAATATGTCCATACATTTCCATATATTTCCACATAAATTGACCATTCAAAACCCCCCGGCAACCCTCGGGCCACCCATCTGCAGCCTCCTTGGAACTCGATCCACCCTTGGCCAAGTCTTCCAGTGCGGACCAGGTTTTTTCAGCAGTTCCTGCGTTGAGTCGGTACTGGAGGATGGGGCGGATATTGGTTTTTGGATGTTTGATTAGTGTTTGAGGAGTGTTGATGATTGGTTTCTGGATGGGGGATTATTGGTTTCTGGGGATATTGGTTTCTGGAGATTGTTTCTGGATGGTTTGATTTTGAAGGGATGTAACATCATGATGTAACTTTCAGATAGCTGATAGTATATCATCATCTAAGCAACAAATGAACACATATGAGTTAATTAATGATCTCGGGATAGAACTGATGTAAGCAACAACAAATTATCCAATTCCCACGCACATCTATGCCACATTGGTTATGGTTGATATATGTCTAATTAGTTGGGATATATTCCGGAAGACAACTGTCAAATACTTACTATAACATTTATTTGGGGATACAAATCAACAATAATCAACACACAAGCAACGAAAACGATGCAAACATAATATGAATCATTTGGGGATGTGCAGACTGACAAACATGTCAATGTGGGCCCTGACGAGCCATACTAACATCTCTTTTTGGAGCTCACAACATGAACACAAACATAGGGATAACAGAGGGATACGATGATATTACCAGCGAAAGCCTTGTTGAGGCACGATGGCCGAAGCAGTAGTGATCTGGAAGAAAGATCCGCCACTGTTCACTGAAGGATGGCAAAATATGCACCGCGTGTACCACAGGACACGTGAAACCCTGCCTGGAGGATATCCCAACGACAGAACTGGACTCATCAAGAAACATGGAGAACAAACCAGCAACAATGATGATATAGTTGAGCCAATGATGCCAAAATGACACTGTACAGTACTGGGAAAATATGAAAATCCCATCCATTGAGGATGACACCTGACAGGTACGTCATCCCCGCCTGCATTTGCCAGGTGCCAAGTCAGTAGAATGCACCAACCTGCAGCTCTTGGTTGTTTCAAATGGGGAACAAGTTGAAAAAAACAAGAAAAAACACGTCTTCATACAACCTAATGACCCAATGATAAGTTTGTGCTGAAATTCGCATGAACATGTTGACCAGTTTAGGTGAATGATTGATTGATTCATCCAGTCCATGGGCATTCCTGGCCGTTGGCATCGGTTCCTTGGCACCCTGGAATGTTGGCGATATGTTTCCGATCTTACCAAATACTCAATATCATTAAATATCTCCCAATAGTCCTCTGGACAAACTGAACATTGGCAAGAACAAAGGGTTCCTTTTCATGCGGGGTATATCCTGGTCAGAACTACATGATTTACCCCCTCAGCCTCAACCCAACAAGAACTCTGACTATCCGTCGGTGATTTGAAGCCAAGAAACACCACATGTCACTGTGAAGATGTCTCCATCCTGGCATCGATGCATGAGAATTCACCCTGGTACCCTTCCGTTCACATCCAAAACATGTTATGTTATGTATATATATATACAGTAACCCTAAAAAAGAGATAGACAAGTAATGCATTAATTATCGTAGTTGCATGTTGGCTTTCTATCTTTTTGGGCTTTGCTATACATATATGCTCTCAGGAGATCTCTCAGGAACATCCAAATACAAGCAGATTGAACCCGGCTGACCGGAAGCAGCACCAAGCACTTCATCCGGCGTCCATGGCGACCGGGTGGATCTGCTGGTTGAACTGCCACTGGGATCCACTGGAGGAATTTCAAGGGAAATTTGTGGAAAACCATGGTCATTTGATGCAGGAGACATCAGGAAACCATGGGCTTTTCTTGCCTTCGTGAAAAAGTGTTGGGCGTTTCTTGGGCTCTAGCCCAGAGGGAGGCAGACATCATATTGTTCATCATGCTCATGTTGGGTAGCATGTAGTTAAGGAGTTCACTTGGGGCTCAGCACTTGTCTTCTTTGTCCTGAGCCTTGGAATCCGCTAGTCTACTGGGACCGTGGGTATCCCACTGGCAATCTGAAAGGGGATAGGATTTTGCCTGCGACAAGTGTCATTCTGCTTGGGAAATACGGTGGATGGAAGAAATCCTGCACAGTTGATAGGTGGTAAACATCCCATTATTTATAGGGTTTCAACCATCCTTTTGGTGATGCAGGATTTCGCAACCATCCAAAGTATATGGAGATCTACGAGTCTATGGTAGTCTATGAGCACAAACAAGGCAGTGGATGAACTTCGGATGAACTCACTGATTCCCCCCACATGCAGTGATAGTCAGCAGCCATGCGACGCATTCCGCACACAGTGGGGATCCATGGCTGAAGTCTAAGGCATTGGTGGCTGGTGATTGTTTTTTTTGATTTTTTCCCCAAAACACCAACATATCCAACATAGGATAACCAGAATAACCACTAACCACAAATCTCAGTGGGATTTATGTGGGAATTCCCACAGTATTTCACCGATTCCATTCCAGTCCCCAACTGCAGACACATCTGTTTCTTCGATCAGAATCAAAGCCGCGTCCCAGACCTTGGAGATGCCGATTTTGTAGATGGCAGTGTGTCAAAAAGTTGTACCCCTGTAGTTCACATCAAAATAGCTGGGATTTATGGATGTTCATCCCCCTAAAAATGGTATCTATAGGTATTGATCCATACCCAGATGATGTTCTTGGTCCACCTGCCTTTTCTTCAGCTTACCATTACCATAGTTGTTGTGCTCACTTCTCACGGCTGCTCCGGGTTTCCCCACTCCACGGATGCTTCGGGCATTGTTACGGGCGCGGTACCAAGCGCTGGCGCAGCACCTGCGGATGGTGCTAAGAAAAAACAGGCTTTGAGCCTTGGATTGTTCAAATATCCCCCTTATAATTAGACCCTGAACCTGGGTGGCTCCACTTTATAAGGTATATTAACTGAAGGATTACTCAAAAAAACTGGCCCACCATATATTCAGAGGGGGATGTTGTACGACTCATCTGTGATGTGTCTACCAACCTTCCGCTGATTTCGGATGCATAATTCGTCGATGACCTGGGTGTGAAAAAATCCTCGAGCAAACAAAACTGATTCAGAACTGCGACGTCGATCAACCATTTTCTGTAGCGGCTAGATGATATTACCACAAAGTATAGCTGGTTGTATCTTGAAGATGGTTGACAAACGCACCTTCAACTTATTGCTCTTCTGCCCTGAACAAACACTATTTTCGCCGACCTTGGATAACCCTTCTGCCCAGGAAGACATTCGTACATATTTTTCCTGAAAAAAATGACCAGGTGTTGAAACTGCAACAACCCTCGACACCGCCCAGTGAACAAACTGCGTTCTGAATGACTGCACTGCTATGGAAAATCACCCATTTCTAGATGTTTTTCCTCCGAAATTGAATTTCCATTGCCGTGGTTTGATTCACAATGAGGATCGCCATTTGCATCCGCAGTGTTTGATACTCAACTCTCCATTTCACATGGTTCAAAACCAGTTCATAATCACGATCTTTTGGATGGTTAAATCAACGCACTCCAAAGTTCAAAGCCATCATGTTTAATAATTTAATCGCTGAAACAAACCACCAGTATGATGCGTCTGGTCAATACATCCATGGTCACAGCCATCCCTGACCTTCCACAAGCATCGCTGGCTCCGCAGGGACACCCGCTGGGGCCGGGATGGCCGCTGGCACGACAGGCGGAGGCGCCACGGGCGCCGCGGGGGCCACGGACGCTGGGGCGGTGTCTGCTCCGGCGTCCTGGGGGGGATCGAAAAGTCACCAAAAATTGGGGAAACTCATGGAACATGGTGACAACTGCTCAGGAATTTGATAAATTTATCCAGAAACTAGGGGAACTTGATGGACATGGAAATTGATAGGGATTGATCCACCAAATGCAAGAATGCTTCAGGGGCGATGCCAAAGGTTGCAGTGCGAAGATGAGTTGCTACTGTGGAAAACGCGTGGGTCCCAACTGTCTATGGTTGTTGCATATATCATATCCAAGATAATCCACGGTTTCTGTTTTCACCCCGCTTTTGTTACATGAAATGAAATCACAAGTTGTTTGTTAAAGCATCTTCGTCAGCTCCCCTTATTTTTATGTATTTTCAGTAATTGTTCACCTTATGTTAATTTTACATTTTGAGTGCAATCCAATCCACATATCTCATAAGAGAGAAATATAGAATGTATATAATTGTATATATATATGCGATATGGATCTATACCAGAAAAAGGCCTATACCACCAAAAAGATCCAAACGTGCCATTCCAATTCAGAAAACATTGATAAACATTGGATAAACTAAACCTTGGATAAACCGTCAACTTCGGGTGGTAATTAGCCCATTTTTTAGACAACCCATTCAACCCATATATTATGTTTCTCACCTTTTTCTTGTCCAAGTCATGTTTTTTCGCACCCCCAAACTCGCGCCGCTGCAACCGCACCGGCAGCCATGCCTGCAGTGCTCCGCTGTGGTTCCTCTCCACCGATGCTGTGGAAGGCGTGGCACTTGGCTGCCGATCCATGGGCGCCCCATCCTGTAGACCCATCCGATGGTGATTTTGAACAGCGACAAAAGACGATTTGATCTGGAAAACCATGGGATACCCTCTGGTTATGTCAAAATAGCTATTGAAAATGACCATAGAAATAGTGGATTTTCCCATTGAAAATGGTGGATCTTTCCATAGTTATGTTAAATTACCAGAGGGTAACAGACAATTTGTCAAGTGCTTTTCCGTTGGGAAGCCAACATTTAAATGGGAACATTTACCGGAAATATCCGTCCGTCCAATATTTAATGGATGATTTCTTATGGTGAAAATGAGGATTTTCCATTGCTTGATTAGATTATGCTAAAGCGATCCAAAGCGCACATATTTCCTCATTAAATGGTTTTCAATGACTGGAAGAAGCGAATTTGGGTTTCTTATATGGATTATTTTTCGACTGGAACGTGAAATTGCAAGTTTGTGGATGTGCCCCATTTCTGGACAAATCCATATATACATGCCATGATTGCTTAAATCCCGCCGTTTTGTTTGACTGTAACTGTAACTGCCATGAATTGGCTATGTCGGCTATGTGAATCCTGACAACCAGATACATACGGAAAAATAAACCGTGAATTGATCCTCCTGTGAATTGAAGGATGGGGTTGTGCAACCATTTAGCAGTGGAAATCCAAAAATGGGGATGTGAATTGGCTAATCGCCAGTGTTCCTCCCCATTATCCTCACTGATTCTTCAATCTAAATTGAGACAATCGAGCCGTGAGATCTGAACAAAAAACAGCTCTGCTGCTCCGCTTCGCCTCAGTCATGGCCTTTGGCACCTGGCAGAAACGGGCAGACGGATGCAGTTTCAGGTATCACTTGTGCCCCGGGTTTCAACATGATCAGGACTAAACCCGCTTGTTCAAAATGAGGCAAGTAATTACCGCATGTTTTGCGATAATCTGGTGTGGTAATTTGAAAAAGCCTGGTTCATTGAAAATTTCAAAATAAACCCTGGTCTGTGAATTGGGAGGTTCCCCTCCAAATAGTGACAACCTGCACAAACAAATGGTACCTTGCAACTAAACAGCCCAGCGGTTATGAATCCGGGGTTGACAGCGATGAACATAAGATCTATAGTGTAATACGTATTACAAAAAAAATCTGTCAATAATTGATCGTACTACATCTCTATGGTCATATTATGTCATATTCACCAAACTTAGCATGTCGTGATATTCGTCATGTTTGCTTCTGTCATACCCTGGCCCATGGCCACCTGCGAGCGATTCCGTGGAACCTGCAACCACCAACGGAGCAAGTTACATAGCGACCATAGCGAACTGCAAAATCACCATTAAAATAAATAGGTGAAATAAACTATAAATGGGCCGTGTTTTTAAAACTATATTGTTAAATTACCAAAGGGTCATGTTTATCTCTGGGCACGTTTGAGACTACCCAACCAACCTATCTGAATGACTGTATTTGGTCAGCAAAGTCGCGCAAGGATCAGCATTTACTTCAACACATGAGCTATACAGAGTGGTGTTTCTTCGCTTTATATGGCAGACATTGGGCTTGACTGAGGTGATCCTTTAGCTTAATACTTATCTGGCAAGATACGGTAAGATATGTAAAACAATGTGATATGCATATCTTATATATGCATCTATATGTATATATATAGATTATACAAATATAGCATCCAACGGACCGCCTGTGCCACGGTTTGCACAACGTTTTCCCAAGGTGCTTCCATGACCTCAGGTAGTAGGGCCCACTGGTCATTCCCAAGATATGCAAAGTATAACTATACCTCTACCAGTTTGGGATTCAAAAATCCCAGAGTACAAGGGGTATTACATTCATCTGTTCCTACAAGTTGGCAGTGCAACCATGTGCAACCCATCAGGCTGTGTATCATTGTGTATCTCAGATAATGAACACTCCAATATCATGCCAATGTGAACACATTCAGGTACTACAACCCAAACCTGCACATGATAGGATCCATTATATATATATGTATATATATATATAAAGTAATATATATATATATATATCATAAACTATATATATAGGCAAATCTCCTAAAGAAATCAAGACGTACATGTCTTTTTTGGAAGCACATCTACATTGCTGGGTCCTATCACCGTGTTGGATGGTTGCTATGGCTCATTTTGTTGGTGACATCAGCCATCCGTGACCAGGTTTCCTGAGGGCATTGCTGGTCTTGGTTGCTATTGGTTCCAATGTTTAATTGGGTTCAACTGTGCGCAGGGTATATCATCATCCTCAGGCACTTCCGAACCATATCCCAAACAATATCGCATGTCATTATATGTATGGTCATTATATATTATTATGAAATATCATGGTCAAACATCGATTTGCATCATACCATATCACATCATCCTCAAGAGGGCCCAATCTGTGAATCACAACCAACTGGAGGTTTCCAAGGTCATGGAGCTATCCAGTCGTCATGGATGACCCTGACTTAGTATTGAAACAACCATGGTGACTCGGGGATCCCCCATGACTTGAGAAACCGCCAAAGAGTGATCTCAACGACGACCAAGGCGCTGAGTTGAAGAGTGAGGAAATCAGCTCACGCAAGGCATCAGGGCGAATGAATCCCATCCTGAGCAGAGAAAGCAGGGACCACGACTTGGGGCTTTCAGAAGTACTGAAGTTGAAAGTCCAAACTAAACATATGTTTATGGTTCATCCATGTTAATTACCACATGTTTGTTGAAGACATAATATGGTGAATCACTCTATACATACACGGACACACATGTTTGTTGACTATAAGCATAAGATCGTCATGGATAGCCAGAAGAATGGGGGTTCGGGAGCCAATCAATCAAAATTGATGATGTGAATGGAACCAGCTCAATTTTGGTCCTGAGTCCTGCCACAAACGTCCATTTGGGTTTCTCTTCAAACAAAGGATTATGGTGAACGCAACTTCCACAATTTCTAGCACACGCAACAACGGCTTTCGACTCTGTCATCTCCAAAAAACTGATCCTAGATCATCCAATTCCACTTCATCTCAAGTCCAAAAAAAACCCACATCTCAAAAGTATGGTGCTTCATATTCATCACCCCCAGCCCCCCATCCCCAGCCCCCCCATCCCCAACCCCACCAGCCCCAACCCCCCAGCCCCAGCCGTCCAAGGCTCTCGGTGAGCTCCTCCGCGCTGAAGTTCTGCTCCTCCAAGAGACCTTCGAGGCGACCCCAGGTGTCCACCAGCCGCATCTCGACGGGTTTGAAGAGGATGGGCCTCACTGCGGGAAGTCGGAAGCAAATGGTTAGTTGTGGTGGATACATACTATATGAAATATATAGATAACTAGATAGATAGATTAGATTAGATTAGATTAGATTTAGATTAGATTAGATTAGATAGATAGATAGATAGCTAGATAGATATAGATAGATAGATAAATATCAAGTTAGGATTGGGGTTAATGAGTCTTTGTATCCCTATGTGGCTGCTAAAAGCCTGGTGAATTTATTGGGATTTCAATGGGATTTCCATGTCCGCGGGATTTCACTATTGGGATGGTAACTTGGGGATGGATGGGTGGGATGGTATGTTGATCAGGATGGATCGGATTAGATAATTTGGTTGAGATGGGAAGGGGTGAACTAAGTGAACTTACCATAACTTACCATGATATCTTTTAGTAAATATATAACATGATATAAAATGGGCTTCAGGAGGATGAAAACCGGATGTTTTGGGCGTTGGATGGGCGTTGGATGGGCGTTGGGGTGATGTTTGGGGGTTGGAGTTAACTCCGGGTGGAGAATTTGGATCCAGAATCCCGGCATGGGGTGATCGGAGGGATTTCGCTGCTATCTCTGAGGTCCCAACGAAGTGCTCCTGACACTTTGGGATGATCCCAACAGTTTGGGTCAAAGGATACGCAGAAAACATGGCATCATCATATGCATCATGACATTACAGCGTAAAATCATTGGACATATCATATATGTTCTGTTGGTGTCAGGCTTGGTTTGTCAGTGACAGTTCTCTTCCTACGTTCATGATTTCACTCCAATCGCCAATGTTGGTGTGATAGTACCTTGTATAAATATATATAAATTGAGCATGCGATCAAAAAATTGGTTCAAAGTTCCAACCAATTCGAACCATCAAACCATCAAACCATGATGGCTTTGAAACTGAGAAACATGGGATATCCATGTTGAACAACTCATTAGTTGGCGACCTAAAATAACGATGGCCATCAAACCGTGGCACCTCGACGAGTCGGTGCCTGGCTCCGTCATGATTTCATGGTCAAACAATGTGGATTTCACCATGAGAACAAAATAAAGGGGATTTGAACAATATGGATAATCCAATATGAACCATATTATAATTATCACCATGTTGTAATATTATGGTCCAATTTGAAAATAGCAAACTATTATAGGGCGATTCATCCAAAACTATAGGGGATTCATCCAAAATCCCGGTGATTCATCCAAAACTTGAGATTTCATGATGAAACACCGGGATTTTTCACCAGCAAAAACTTGATCAACAGCATGGAATCACGCGCAAAATTGTAAGTGGATATATGTGGAGGGCTCAAAAAAACAACAAACATTAACATAAATTAATGATAATTACCTAATCAATCAAATCAACAACACTCGGATGCATTTACCAACAACATTGGTTGACTGGGGATCTGTTGGTTACACCAGCTATGACTATCATCCCCGTGCTAAGCGAGATGCCCATGTCATGTTGATTTCTTAGTCGCACTTTATTGGATTTGGTGCAAAACAGAAATCACACACCTCAACCATATATCTATATATACAGTATATTACATATATAATATAATAATATATAATATAATATAATGCAAGATGTGTATGTATGTATCAACCATAGATCAAGCGTAGATGATTTAGTGACTGAGTCTGGAACAAAAAACACTCAGTTCTGGTGAACACAGTTACTATTACCACTCCATGAATGGCTGAGATGTGCCTCCAGGGGTCGAGAGGTAGAGACGAATGTGCCTCGGCTCTAACTTGAAAACGACCTACCGTTTTTGTGCATCCAAAACTACATCATTCATGAGGTGACAGTTTGACATCCCCCAAAAACAATGGTGTACTATTGGAAATGCGGAAAAAAACCCTAACAATGTGGACATTTGATTTTGAACAAAAATGTGGAAATGTGGACATCCTCAAAACTCATCCAAAACTGCTATGGGGAACCACATTTTTGACCAGAAATCAGAAGCAAATCCATGACATGACGAGTCACCCAGGAGATTATTTCCTGCCCAATGGGATCAGCCAAGACGCGCAGTGGCAAAGGGCACCTTCACTTTCACGTTGTCCAGGAAGGTACCTGAGTGCCGTCATGGCTGCGGATATATGTGGGCTTTGTCTAAAAATGATGTCCGCCGACCCCGGCAGACGCAAGGGGGAGCGCGCCAGGGAATAAGACATTCGACCCTTTAGGCAGCAGGCAGCAGCAGGGAG
>Ga0126342_10014278_pt1 | contig 14033 bp, 12 predicted proteins | sample Cyp1metagenome_FD_92528 | JGI IMG/M metagenome (GOLD analysis project Ga0126342, IMG submission 92528) | Coral microbial communities from Lord Howe Island, Old Settlement Bay, Australia - Cyphastrea 1 metagenome | ecosystem: Host-associated > Invertebrates > Cnidaria > Coral ...
TATATTATATTATATATTATATTATATATTATATTATATATTATATTATATATTATATTATATATTATATTATATTATATATTATATTATATATTATATTATATATTATATTATATATTATATATTATATTATATTATATATTATATTATATTATATATTATATATATTATATCATATTATATTATATTATATTATATTATATATATGGTTGGTGGTTTCAACCCCTCTGAAAAATATGAAAGTCAGTTGGGATCATCATTCCCAATATGTGGAATAATAAAATTGATGTTCCAAACCACCAACCAGATATGTATAGATAATTACCATTGATATCCCCGGCATATCACAGCCGGCCTCCTGCGCCGCTTCTTCCTCTGCCTGCCGCTGCAGCGTACGCTCCAGCGCCGCCTGGCGTGACTTGGCCACGGATTCCTGGATGGCGCGCATGGCGCGGTGATTTTATGGCGATAAAAAGGGCTGGATTCTCCCAATTTTATGGTGGGATTTTCATGGTGATTTCCAGATTTTAGGGTGAATTCTATAGTGATTCTGGGGGATTACCCCAATTTAGGGTGATTTTATGGTGATTTGCTGGTGAGATTTCCCGAATCTGATGGTGATTTCGATGAATTGTGCTGGGGAAAGTACCTAAAAAATTGTAGCCATGTGTGGCAATGCAAAATTGCAACTTCATGGCAGTTTTCAAGAAAAAACATATATGATGTTGTTAGATGGTTTTTTCTGATATGGGACGATAGCTTGTTTCATGGCTAGTTTGATGGGTTAAATGATGCCGTCCCAGTCATATCTGGGCGGTTGATGTGAGGATTCTGAGTGTTCTGCTGAAATGTGTGGAATTTGTTGATCTCGCAGCCAAATGCTATGCTGCTACGTGAGGCCATGGAGTAAACTCCGACTAAAATGATGTATCTCAACGGATCTCATGGGTTTTCCATTGCAATGTTTGATTGAGGTATCAAATTGTTAGTTTCTTTGTTATTGTTCAATCCGGCTTTCTCAGCTACCATGTTGAACCAAAAGTCCGTTGGCTGTACCCTGAATGTTGTGCAGCCCGAGCTATCTGAAAACGGGATATGTCCCCAATCTATGGCAACTTTGACAGGGAAAATGATGATTAACCACTAATAGGGTTTAGGAGGCTACCCTATGTTCAGAGAAACATAGAGAAACCCATATCCACATCACTGCCGGATCGCCACATTTTCCGACAATCGATGAAGATCGCACGAGTTTCAGCGATCAGCATTAGCTTGACGCGCGGCGCCCATAGCACCACGGTAACATTCCTGGCGAGTGGCATGGTCCTCAAATTATCATCCCAAAAAGAAAAGGATGAGGAAATGAACACTGAAACCTGTGCAATGTTATAAAGCGGCGATCATTCACAGAAACTTGCCAGATTCCAAAATGATTGCCAACTTTTTTGTGTTTGCCAACAGGGTGTCACCATCAATCGCGCAACTTTCAGGCAGCTGCTCCGGCACGGGCACCTTAGATCAGCAGCAGTTTTTTCAGATGGCACACGAAGGCATAGTGTCTTCCGTTGCACACCTGATCGGCCAACCACACCTGGCGCCGATGAAAAACGAGGTTTAGATGATCACTGAAGGGGTAGAATCCTCCAGCATCCTCTATGTACCCATATATATATATATAGTAACTAGTATATAATCTATATAGTATATTATATATATATACACATTACATATGTGTGTAATGGTGATTGTAGGGCTTCCACCCAGTTGCTGAAAGTTCACTGACTTCAGGGTTTGTCCCAGCACAAGCACTTCTAGTTGGAGTGTGATCATCAACCTCCATCAGAATTCATTCAGACCACACCAGTTCTTGGTTCGAGCAGAATCCTCTTTGTCACTCAGTTCTTTCATGGGAACTACAATTACCATCAAAATATACCACCCAAATGGCCTTTTCTTAGGGCCATAGGGAAAATGATGACCAGTGAACCGAGGGGTACATTTCACCACCTGTTCTGAGGAGTTGATCTTGATCTTCACTTCACAAGACACGAATGAACGAAGGGCCACATACTGGGACTCTTGTACCCCAAACTTGGATCAGTACGGGTTTCTCTAGAACTGGGGCATCCCGCAGGCATCCCTCGTCATTTTCCCCATGAAAAAGGCTGTAGAACAGGGCCTCCCCCATCATTTTGACAGAACCCCATACAGCACCGTTGCAGAGACTTGTCAAGGCGGCTTCTTTGGTGTTTAAAACTGTTTAGTTCCATGCGGTCCATGCAACCAAGATGCTGACAGCGCACCCTGTCCAGCATAGCCGCCCAAGTCTCCGACAAAGCACCACCTGAGAGTCATTCTTGATCAGCGAACTTGGATAAAACCTAACTAAGATGTTGGTTTGTTCAACAAAACTCCACAGCATGAATTTGCTCCAAAACAAACACGCACAAATGAAATGCACAATCTTATCTCCTGCTAATTGTAGTTGCAGCATTTGTTGCAGGCAGGACACAAGTTGTAGGCAGTGTATCTATGCTCTTCCGCGATTTTCCAATCAATGAACTTGGCAGACCTTGGCTCCCGTCTGAAAAGTTTAGTCATCCGCCGAGCATGTCCCGGCAAACAAGCGACTTGATGTGGGAGAAACCCAAAATTGGATATGACTCCGCAAACTGGAATCGATCGATCTTATCTAACGAAAGTTTATGAGGATTGTTTCTTTAATCATTTCTTGTTTGGTTTAGAATATACTGAGAAATCTTAGTGAGATATAATGATCCTGTACCAAAATAGATACTGTGAAAAAAAATGGAGGTAAACTATTGGGATATATTGGGAAAACCAAAATGCCAACTATTTATATAATAAACGACCAAAAGTTATGGTTTATTGTGATAGATCTAACTGTGACAGGATGACCTTGTTGCATCCCAAAAACATTCCTATGATATTCCAACCTGCAAGTCAGCTGCCCGGTTGAACCGCTGAGATCAGCTACAGTCCATAGATGAAGCCATTTCCGAAATTGGCAATGAAGGCTGCCTTGTTGGTTGCGGTTGCGGTTGCGGGAAAACATATGTGTATGACCAGCAATTATTGGGATATGACACGAATTGATGTGTGATGTCAGTGATATCACGGGAATTGAGATGTTTGTCTATTGACATGTATGACACTATTGGAATGTATAGAATCTAGATGTGTCTAGATGTATGTGTAAGTATGCTCCAAACAGCGGGATCCCAAGAACAGCCAATGAAATTGTATGAAAATCACATTCAAACCTTTTATCCCATACAGTTGCAATGGTGAAGAAAGGTAGTCCCACAATGGATCATGATATTGATAAGCTAACACACTACGTCGCATCCCAGACAACCGATGGAAAAAAACCCTCGATCTCCACCGTAATCGCAACCAGACCTTTCTGAATGCAGTTGGGATATCAGCTCCGTTTCAGTTGCAACCATTATGAATCACGTCTTTCAACAAACTTTAGGAATCAATGAGAATTGGATATCCCAATAAATCTCACAAAAAATAGCAATCACATCTCAATACATCAACGTTTCGGAACGAACCTCCTGAAGCCAAGTCACCACCACAGTGACCAAGGCAAGTAGGAGAAAATCCAACGCCTACCGGTGGAAGGGGCTGGTATCCATGGACCTAAGCATCATGATCTTAGTTGAAGCAAAATATGGCTCCAAGATGAATGGATGACGAGATCAAACCAGCCAAAATGGTAAGATTTGGGAGGGGCCGTAGCCAATGAAAATGGCTTGATAGAATCGACCTAAGTGCGGTTGTGCTATGTCGTGTCATTTTGGATGCTTTTGAGGACAGGAACATGGGGTTGGTTCATTCATCCATCATCGTGTCTTTGCCTCCAAATAGTACTTATATAATATATATATATGTATATGTATATATATATAATGGCAAGCCTAAAATAGACCCACTGTTTAAAGGTTTATCATTAAAGATTGGCAAGGGCAAACTCAGGTTTGCTGCCTATTGTCCACTTATATTCGTATGATTAGCCCCAATCAAGGTCTACCAACCCCTCCAATCGTTGCACCTCGCCCACGACGCACATGACAATTGATATGGCCAGATACCTAACCACGAAGGCAGAGTTTGCCTAGAAGTGTGGTGCTTCTTTGATGATATCTGATGTAGATAGCCCAAAATGGCCATGTTGGGAAAGTGATGTTCCAAATCTTTCCAAAGTTTGGGATTTTTGGGTGCCCTACTTCCAGTGATGTTCATCCGCAGCTCGAGGCCCAGACGTGTAGCACTTCCAGTTGACCCTGAGGCTTGGTGGCCAGATAGATCTCTGTCTTCCAGTTATGGTACCCAAAGTGCACCTTTAAACAATTAAGAAAAATAAATGAACCTCAAATGATCCACCTGTTCCCAGCCAATCTGTTGTCCAAAGTGTGCTTACTGCTGACCTATCCACCCTGCTACAAATGTTGCGACTTTTACTAGGGCATCTTGGTGCACAGCCCTCAATATTTCAATGTTGAGCCCGAACAAAACTGCCATCATCTTCCAAGTGCACATGTTTCGCGGGATTCAGGCTTCTGTTCACACATGTCGCACATCCTCAATGTTGTTTTGTTCAGTCGGTTAGCACCCACTTTATTTCCAATTTCCAATGCCTCACCGTATAGCTACCCTGCAAGACTATTGAGTGCAATCTGAACTATTCATTATAGATCCTTATAGGTGATTTTTTATTATCATTTTCCCAATAATTAATATACATTTTATACATTTAGGTGATGTTCAAAACCTCTGGTACCCTCTGGTAAACCTACACATGGAAAATCACCATTTTTGCATGGGACAATCCACTCTAAAAAGTTCATGTTCATTTTCCCAATCGTCAAAAAGCCTCCATCGATGCTCATTTTGCTGGCCATTTCCAGGTCCCTTTTCGGCCGAACCCTTTCCAGGTCCAAGTGACGTCACGTCCAGGAATTGCGGCACGCGACGGCTGATGGTATCGCCCGCGGCCATGGCTGGGAACCACAGCAGGGCGGTGTACAACGTGAACCTCGGAAGCATGGAATATCTGCCGAATGGGGAAAAAATGCTGGGAAAAACATGGAAAAAACCATCAACAAATGGGATCAAATGGGGATTTAACATGATTCTTTTAGGGATTGATCATTGGATGTGCTGACTCATTGATGTTGGAAAAATCGTTGGAATTTGGAACAGGCTGGCTGAATAGAGATGACTTTTCAGTGGTGAATCTCCAAGCCTGATGAAGAACATGTTGTAGAAGCAATCATGCGATCCAATGATTTGTTCATGGCCAACCTTATCCAACCTTAGCTGCCCTGCAAAAACAACAACGTACCATGGCATATTGCATTCCTCCAGTTGTGGCAACCAAAAAAAAATCGTTCCCAGTCAAGTCCCCCAACCAATGTCTTGGGAGTCTCCAAATGATGTCCGAAACTGCATGGATGTGTCTGAAAATGGCGAATGATCGCACTTACTTGCCCATTTTTCATGGGGAATACAATGAGGAATCTATCTATTTAGGATTATAAACGCAGTTTTTTGGGATTGCAAAATTCAACCTTTGTTGGGTAAAACTGATAGTTTTTTCTAGACGAACCAAGGTGCGGAATCAAATGTTCGGTGCTGTCGGGGGCTCCAATGATAGGCACCTGCCGGATGGTGGCGAAAGTTGATCTAGGGTTCATGTGAAACCGAAATTGGTTATCATCCTAGAATACATGTATTTATGTAAATACCAAATGTATAAATATATAAATATACCATATAATATTGTATAATATATATATATAATATTATATATATATGAATGATCCAATTGGCTCTAATGGGACTGGATGTTGGAGAATGGGTTGTGATCACATAACATTGTCGGTGGATGTTGGATTCAATTTATCCAAGAGAGTGAATTTAATCTAAATCCAATGGGTTTAATTTATGCCGTGGCTGCAATATTGTACACATTACTATGGTTAATTCATCAAACATCTACACATATACAATAGCAATGTTGCCAAAGACTATGCAATGTATGGGATAAGATTGATCAATATGAGGAAATCATTCCTGATGGTTTCGATTGTGTTCGGGCTGCACGAAGAAGTCATCAACCAAGTGCTTAGATTTTCATTCATCTGAGGTTCCAAAGACCATATTACAATTGAAAATGAAGGCACTTTGCAGGCTTGAGCTGGCTTTGTTTGAAGGTTGTACCGAAAAAATGGGATGTTCTTCAAGTCTTTACAAAGAACCAATGTTGCGCTGCTGCGTTCTTCGATCCTTTCCACTATTATCCTTGGCTTGATCAAGACTCAGTTTGCTGAAATCCCAGAGATTTCAGAACATTAATTACATTTCAGAACGATTGACCATCATTTCTCCATGATTTTCCTCGATTTTCTCCCTTTCAACCACGCCTTCTGGGTGTTGAAGGTGTTGAACAGCAAGGGGAAGCCATCCTCCATCAGCTGGGCTTTGAGGATCTAGTAACGCTTCGGAACGGTACCCTATGACCAGCTTCAGTAAATGCCCATTAGATTCAGTAAATGCCCATGAAATCCATGAAAAAAAAACATAAAATGGGGAGTTTACAGGCCTCTAAAAAGCATCAACTTCCAGCACTTCCACGATCTTTGGGGCAGTCCAGGCTTTTTTTACAGCGGGAACTGGCTTCTTTCATCCAAAATTTTGCTGGTAGATAACCTCACAAGATGGAGCCCCACAGTTATAAGATTGTTTATCTTCGTCCATCCAAGTGCAGATGAATCTGCACCATAAATTACAGTTATTCATAGAAACATGATACAACTAGTTGCAGTATACGCAGTATATGTGATAGATATCTCCAGTTTTGGTAAGTTATAGTTACTATAGTTATTGATCTATTTACCACTGGCGACCCTTCATGGCCCACCGCCGTGTCGTCAGCGTCGCTCCTCCAGGACAAAGTTACCAATGAACTTGGCGACAAACCACCTGAGCAGACGGCTAAGACGGCTAAGAATCAACCAGTCAGAAAGCGTTCATCAAAGATTCATCAATATCATTCAATATCCATCAAATAGTACGGTTGTAAACATAGAACCTTCATGAAAATTCAGGAAAAACAAGACCATTCACCGCATTCACAAGTTAGTCACCAGCCCAGTGACACCAGCATATAGGGAAGCCAATCCATCGCATGATACATGGAGTTCATGAAGACCTCACAGCCCTTGCCCTTTGCAGCCTTGACCTGCCGCGGAAAAACAGGAGCAATGACCCAAGCAAATCAACTAGAGAATGGGTACAAATATGAAGAATTATGATTATGTGTATATATATAAATATATATAATCTATAATATATATATATATACTCACAAGTAAGCAAACTCAGTGAGGTACGAACTGTTACTATCCACTGATTTCAGTGGCATCCAAGGAATTTCTGGCCTCCTGCGGCCGGTTCAAGTGGAAAATGTACATGGCAAAGGGCCTCTGGCGGTTCGCTGTGGGATCCATTGAGGTCAGGACTGAGGGATTCACCATGGCCATTGCTCCAAGGCCCTCGCAAGCAGAGGGCGTTATAGTAGTAGTAGGCAACCACCTGAATTCACGCCGCAGGTTGTTGCCAGTTCTGTAGATCCAAAAATTTGCTGATATCCCCAGCCATGGCCAATAATCGTGTTCATGTTTATATATTTTATATGAATCTGGCAGTAAATCCACCATCGACCAACAGTGGTTCGGCAGTGGCTCGGACATTCTTCAGGTAATCCCTGTGCCAAGATGTCCGGTATCTCTGGGGTTCGTGTGAGCAACCGGGGGCTATTGGTGTTGACCATGTTGACATTGTGATCAAGGCTTGTCCCTTTTGTGAGAAGACCAATAGTCTGGTCATGGTTTTTTTTGGGCGCTTCAAGTCAGTGGCCAAACTTGCCTTTTCTATGCCTAAAGTTCAACCCCACACAGTGGCGTTCCTACTTTCGCTCACTGGATTCGCAATCGTCAGAGGTCCCAGCTGGCATGCCGCACTCCGTCAGCAGCGCCAGGACGGTGTTGTTCACGAAGAAACCCAGCGGAGCACCTGTGGCTTTTGGAAACTGCGGAAAAATGGTGTGCAACTCACCAAAGGACCAAAGTGGTACTGTACGTAGTATTTGGATGAGTCAATACTGTACCATATTTGGGGCAATGAACATGGGTTTCCCTGGGCTATTTTGTGGTTGGGTACCAAAGTTTCCAGGTTTCAAACTAAGACCCGTTCCCAGGGCAAATATAGGAGTTGGGATTGCCGCCTTTTTGGAGGTCGTTACCATTCACCAAAGTCTGCCTAGATATTCCCCTGTTGAACATCCCATTTCGGCATGAGACATCCACACTGAAGGACCAAGTCGTCTTTTTCTGACCGTGACATCCAGTTGATGGGTAGCCCAGCCGCTGAATCTCATCATTTCCCCCAGCTGTCGGCCATGCTGACGAGGGAAAATTCAGGGCCTCTTGAAGGATCCCACAATTTGTGACCAATTTCATGATGTTTGATGACTCTCAAAATTCAATGAATCATCTGAATTTGGGGGAATCCAAATTTTGATCTGGGGCTCCAAATTTCGATGCCAGATTTTGAGACAACCCCAGATCCAGGGTAAACCAACATGGCCGTTGGCTCCTTAGGAGCTCAGTGCTGCTCAGTGCTCAGTGCTCAATCCGTCTCCTTGGAGGATCCGGACTCCGAGTCGGAACAGTTCCGGAGGCTCTGATGCTCCGGGTCGTAGGACGGCTCCGCCTTGGGAATCCCAGGTGATGTGGAAGGATATGGGTTACTGAGTTACTGTATAATCTTTGTTTGCAGCTTTTTCTTGGAAACCATTGAAAGCATCCCAAAGGAGCACTTGGAAGTATTATATAGTTAATTAATTAACTAATTAATTATATATATAATGTATATATATATATATACTGATTGGTGTTTCAGCCACCAACACAAGCAAATATGAGTATTCGTTGCGGATCATTATTGGAGTTGCTATGCTTGAAATACTTGATTGAAATTGAAACGACGGCCACCAAGCACAAAATGGTTTACAAGCAGGCTACCCTGGCAGAAACCGCCTTTAACGTGAATATCATTGGTAAATGGATGATTTTCCCAGATCCCCCTATTGATTCGGCATCCAGGGGAAAACCCGATCACCTGCCGATCCATCCCCGATTGCCTCGCAAGATTTGCAGCAGCAGCAGGCGGCACAGGAGGTTAAGCCCCGGGCAAAGAAGAACTGCAACCAGCACCTGGCTCCAGGATGCTGATCTAATCACCGTGGGATGATCTTCTTTGTTGGTCGATGGTGAGGAGGATCATGGAGGATCGTATTGTATCCCACTTATTCACCCAGAGGATTGACCAAAATTGTCCCAGGAGAGTTGATGTGGATAGCCAGCAAACCACTGGTTTTGACTTGGAGATGGATGAGAACGATATTTTACGTTTCATATCGCTATGGTTTGAAAATGGAGCACCATTGGACATCTTTATCATTTACCTATCCGTTTTGGGGAATCAATAATGTTGAGCCATATCGAAATGGAGTTCTATGGGGTTAGATTTCTCGCCCTGGCTCAAATATGGGGTCAATATCCCACCTCCATACCCCCAATCGTTTTAATCTCCGAATAAAACACACACATTCATAGTCGGATATCAGATTCGTATAGATTCGTATACTATAGGGATTTAGGGGGCAATACGACCCCACTTTTCCCCATTTAGATTCCTATTTTAAGTTAAGCCATTCGTGACCCCAATTTTTTAGGCATCCCTCAGCATGGCGAGGGCGCAATCCCATGGGAAGCTTGGCTGTTCCGCGTATGCCCAACACAGCAAAGGCGATCATCAAAGCAAAGCCTGATGTTTCCACTGGGAGGTCTTTCCGGCAACGACGATGGAAAACACAAATTCATATCTACTTACAGATGATTTTGTTTATTAAACAAGTGGAGGAGGGATTTCAAGTTACCAGGTTCGATTACCGGATCTTGTTAAATCATTCATCCTTGCGTTAAATCTACTAAATCATCTAAAGCAAATATATTGTATTGGAAGAACAAACCATTAATCATCCCAGTCATCATACTTGACCGTCATAGATGGTAAATGTTCAAGGAAGAAAGCCACTTATGATTGGTGGCTTCCCCCAACGATGTGTAAACCTTCAACCACCAGGAGGCAATACCATTGCAAACCACCCACCTTGCAGTTTTCAGAAAACACCTAAGTGGATGAATAAGTTATAGGTTTGGTATACCCAGTATACCCCAACTATGTGTCGGTTACATACCCCCCACAAACGATGAACCTTGAACCGCCATGCGAGAAGCCAATGTTGGACCCAATGATCCAAATTTTGGAGACTTTGCGCATGGTCACCGTCGGCATAAGGCACAAGCCAACGAAGGAAATCAGCAAAGCTGCCACGAATTTATCCATGACCTTCAGAATAAAGCACCGCTCGTCGATGGAGCGCCTGCAACAACATGAGTCCCTCAAGCCGCAATGGGAAGCCAATGAACAGAAAATTATGAAATCTATGATCTATGATGATCTATGTACATTTACGTAAAATAAACATAATAATCCTAGGGAGAGATGGTCGGTAACCATAGCGCGCTTTGGTTCCACTATTCTCACAGGGTTCCTTTGCAGCCACTCTAAAAACACCACCCTTTGGGGAGGTTAACCACTAATTACGGGACCACCGGAAAGTGATGTTTCAGTGGTGAAAAGAAATAGAACCCTGTTCTCAGGTCATATCGCTTCCAATTTCTCCAACCCCCAACTAGATGATTGATGAACCTTCAACCAGCATGGCTGACCTCCTCCAGCGAAACGACCTCTTCAGGTCAATTTGGGGTACCAATATACGACCAATGGACACATGGCTGGTCACTTTTATAGAACAATTCATTTTGACGCGTGCATCATCTGGGGTCCAATGGTACTCCAATACCACAAATCACCAAACACCCAGAAATACCCAGAATATACATATAATTCCTATATTAGTTGTCATACCCACTTTTATCAGTTTGCAGATTCCATCTTTATCAGTTTGCTCCTGTAGATCAGGGTGGCCAAGATCAGGCGCTCCAGAATGCAGATGCTGGACAGCAGCATCCGGAGAAAGTTGCCTCTCAGATAGATGGTTTCCACCACTGCGAAGGTGAAGGTAATGAAATCCACGGGAAACAGCAACACCACACCTGGCGATTTTCTGAAAGTGTTGTTGGGCGTGCTTCCCAGTGAAAATTTAATGATTGTTATTGGGATTGTATGGTTTTGTTGGGGATGTTGCCCAACAAAAGTCACACTAAGTTTGAAGTTGTGATGTTTTTCTACAAATCTGTGGTGATACTTGCTGCCAAGCCGAAATGTAGTTTTGATCTTCCACGATTAGGATCTAGCAAACAAAAATGAGGGAGTGGGTATAACTAGGGGTGTTTCCAACAACTGGGGGTTTTAGCAACAAAGAAACAAAACTGACATTTTACCACCGGCCAAACACTCACAAGAAAGAACCAACTGGCAGTGCCCCAAAATGATGCCCCAAAATGATGCCATGGGTGAAAGTATCTCAGCAGTGTTTTGTGGCTTTGGCGTGCAGGTTTGGAGGCTGAAATCGGCATTTGATTTCTTGATATCCTCTTTTTTTGGGTGAAATATGGTGAAATATATTCTTGGGAGAAAAATGTCAACGGTGCTTAAGACGCGGCGGCTATCCGATGTTTTCCCCATCTTGTGTTGAACCAGTTGAATCCTGTTTAGTTTTGACCAGAGCACTGGAGGCGACCCCTGAATATGCGGTTCGCTGGATATCAACTCCCTCTCGCGCAATGTCTCGTAAAGCTGGGGTGGACATCCCTGCAGACAGCAGCACATCAATGGCCTTGCAGGAAAAAACCATTCAAAAAACGCTTGGCTCTGCCAAGGAAAATGGTGGAATAATATGCAGAATACGGTTTGATCAACAACAAATAGGAATTCTCTATGGGTTCCGCCAGACATAGGCGGATGTCCAAGGAAATTGTGAAATGTCCCGTTCCAACATCGACATCAATGGGAAACTCACCCAGATTTACAGTTGCGCATCCCAACATCAAATGTGTTCAGGATTCTCTTGTAAAATAGATTAAAATAGCAAGCATCCTAAGAATTCATGGTTTATCATCAAATCTCCCGTCAAAATTGCCAATGTTGATCCCCCCATCAGCAAAATCTGCCAATCCAACTGAGGCGGCATAGTCCACCACATCCGATTTGCATCCAATCTCGTGTCGGATCCGTTGCGCATCTTCCGGCTGCGTGCAGTCGGCATAGTGGATCGAACCTCCATTGGGTCACACACTGCCAAAATGGGAAGAGAATACGTTTTTAACATAACTACAAGGTGCTAAACATAGGAATCTAAACATAGAAACCCCTATTAATGTTGTACATGGGAATCTAAACATAGGGGTTTCTATCCAACAACTCATGTTATGTTGACAATGAGTTCATTTTTGGCCAAGTTCTGGGATCGAAACGATGTCACGGTGTCCGTGTTTGATCAGATTCCCATGTTGGTTTTATCTCTGTTAAACCCGTTACAATCCCAAATTTGTTGTTTCAAATCGATTTGCCTCAAGTGTATTTCCTTTTTGGTGATTTTTTTGCTTTCTTTATTTCTCAACCCCATATGTTCCCGTGTTTCACGGTCCTTTTCCTCCACCCAGAGCTAGCGGGCCCCAATGGTTTGTTAAGGTTATAAGGGAACATGACAAATTTAGAAACGTAGTCAGTATGCGGGCCCAATTGACACACTATACTTCCCAAGTTCGGAACAAAAAGTTGTTGGATGATTTTCTGCCCAATGACAGCATTAATTTTCATTTCAGTCGTTTAAGTCCCAATTAAAATTTGTTTCTATCTCCATATAATTTCATATTAACCCAGCTTTGCAACCCAACAGCGAAAGGTTCCAGCAAGGTTCCAGGACTGTTCCGGTTCGGGGCGTGCATTTTCGTGTCACCAGTCACCCCCAGAGATTGAAACCCAACAGATTCGCTGTTGGGACTAATTTTCAAAAATCAAGTCATTGATTCTATGGGTTGGTAGAATCCTCATCGCCTCGGTATCCCTTCCGCAGTTGTTCTGCTTCCAACGCCGTGCGCTCGGCGTTCACGCGGTCGACCTCCAGCACACAGAATAAGATGGCGGCCGTGAAAAAAAACGCCACGTAGGCCCCGCAGTGGACTTGCCATGGAAAACCCCATTCCTGGCGGGTAACTCAATAAGTCGAGGCATCGGAGAACGGGATAATTGTAGTTTCTACATGTGCATCGCATTGCATTACATGCAGAACGGAAAATCACAACAGAAATTGACGTTTAACAAAACATGCCCGTAAGTAACATAGCATGCAATAACAAATAGAACATGCGTGCGCACCCAGAAACTACACAATACTACACTGCACAACACTACGCCACATCACCCCAACACATTACATCAACTCGCATCAAGCCGCATCACATCACATCACACCACATTGTGCACCTTACATAGATACACACACACATAGATACATAATATAAAAAAATAAGCTTCGGTGGCATCCCCAGCAGCCGCAACGTTTTATTTTTGCAAATCTTTCTGAAGCGTGCTGCGAAGCCAAGCGCTGGACCCTTCTCCGGAACCCGTTGAACCTGACTTGGCTTTGCACCAAGGCGTCCTGGAACCTTCTTCGCTCCAGGACCCTGTTGAACTTCACCTGGCTCTGCACCAAAGCCTCCCAGACCTTCTCCGGAACCTTCTTCGGAACCCTGTTGAACCGAATTTGGTTTCAGAGCTTTGTGAACAACCGGGGGATAGCATGCAGGGAACTCAGTTACACTATGAGTTGCACCTCACGTGTGTAACTGAGCTCCACCAAAAAGTCCCCGAACCTCGTTTGCAGCACCCCACGTAGGACTTGCCGCTGA
>Ga0126342_10014279_pt1 | contig 14033 bp, 12 predicted proteins | sample Cyp1metagenome_FD_92528 | JGI IMG/M metagenome (GOLD analysis project Ga0126342, IMG submission 92528) | Coral microbial communities from Lord Howe Island, Old Settlement Bay, Australia - Cyphastrea 1 metagenome | ecosystem: Host-associated > Invertebrates > Cnidaria > Coral ...
AGAATGTCTTAGAATGTCTTAGAATGTCTTAGAATGTCTTAGAATGTCTTAGAATGTCTTAGAATGTCTTAGAATGTCTTAGAATGTCTTAGAATGTCTTAGAATGTCTTAGAATGTCTTAGACACCCGGAAAAAGGGCATTGCTTATGATATTATTCTCGTTCCGAGCAATAATTCTCATTCTTTTTCCGATGATGTACAACTGGCAACTATAAACAATGGCAAAACTATGACAACCTCCAGCTCCAACCACCTGCAGCTCGAGGCATGTTTTCATCTCAGATCGCCGATACGGAAGGAATCCACATGGCCATTATTCCAGATCATCCCATTCTTCAGATTAATGGCCATATATGGTTGATCTAGATATTAATACTTCCCATTAATACTTCCCATTAATCTCGATATTTAAGATCTATCAGATGGTTGGGAGCTCCTCGATTCGTATACCCATAGCTCCAAATCGCCCCCTCCAAACCATGGGATTTTTCGGCTTTTCGGCCGAGTCCCAGGCGAAAGCTATGCGTTTTACTGTGCCATAGTAGATCTCCATCAAATCTCACGATGTTTGAAGGAAAATCCATTTTTGGGATCCACATCCCAGCAGTAACAGTTGGATCTGGGTCGAGCATCAGAGCTTGAGCTTTGAAGCTTCGAGATTTGCCTGGATGCGGTGTTTGGCGACCGATTTCTGCAATTTCTGCTGCAAGTTGTCTGTTGGTAGTATGGGCTTAAACCAACAGTTAGCTCGCTTCCGGTGTCATCAAACATGGCCTGCAGGAAAATCCCCGAACTATGGCTGGAGGCTTGTAGCTGGAAAAAACATCTAGAAAATGGGAATGGTAGTCCAATGAATATTACTATCACAGACCAGCATTATTTTCATATCCCAGTATATCCCATGATATCACCATGTATTAATGATTTAATGGTGATATCATGGGATATACCAATGATTCTTGGTGAAATATCCCATGGCTTTTTTCTCTTCAAATGGTGATATCCCTTCATATCCCATGATTTTTTTTCCACCATTTATTGGTGAAATATCCGAATCAACTACTTGATGGCTCATCCCAGTTCCTAAGTAGGCGATATCATTGTTTTGTCCCTGGTTTTTTCAGTGGGATACGTGCAATTAATCCACTGAAATAAGGGTGAACTAATCAATGGAAAACTAACTGGGCTCATTCCACTTATTCCACTGAGATAGGTAGGGTTACCCTCTGGTAAACTAACAGTTTGCTATTGAAAATGGCCCAGTTGAAATAGTTGATTTTCCCATCAAACATGGTGATGTTCCATAGTTTTTTGTATGTTTACCAGAGGGTAACTTCCACTTTCTGGATCTGTGGAATCTCGCCTCTGCATCCAGTTGTCCGCCGAATTCCGGTTGATCTCCTCTAAACCCAATGCTAAGCCTGGTGCTGCAGGCGGTGGAAATGACCAGAGATGGGGCACGAAAAGTATGGAAAATGGGAGGAAACCATCTAGAAATGGAGATAGAATGGGGTTCTTATTGATTCTTCAACATACATATATTACATATAAATGGATGAAAGTTGGTGTTTATTCCCCTCTGACTCGCTCGATATATCCACCAAACACCAACTTACCTATCTACTTGGCTCTAGGGGGGCCCTGCAGGAAGAAGTATCATCTTTCTTTTCAGTCTCTAACAACAATCACTGGGTCAATGGGAATTTCAGGAACCTATTCATTGGAGGTACCGATTCCATATATATGTTTGGCCTATGTTTCAGGCCTAGATTTCAGGGAATATCCCCACAAAATATGGCCTTATATGGTACAGTTTCTCCATTCTAGGATCCTGAAATTTCCATTGACCCAGTGATTCCTTAGTTGATGTGACAGATAGAATATAGATAGCAACAAAAACAATTCATCGTGCCTCTTTTTATGCTCCTCGGCGGTTACCATCAAAGCATTGTACCTGGATGTGCATCCCACTTAAGTGGATAGTTCAGCCACACATACAGATCATAAAGTGGGGACATCCGACATCAATCACTGGGTTGTAGCAGTTACCCTCTGGTAAACTTTCACATAACGAACTGGAAAATCCTCCCGTTTTCTAGCTGGGTAAATCCACTATTTCGACTGGGCCATGGCTTTAATAGCTAACCGTTACAAATTACCAGAGAAGTACCATGCTTTTCACCATGGCTTCCAGCTGGCCCCCAAGGACCCTGCCTGGCGGACCATCAAAGTTGCGGAACGCGTGGTAACGATCAAACGCCGCCATGGCGCCACGCAATACGCTGCCCGGGATGGCAGATATGTCTGGAGAATGGTTATCCCTGGAGAATGGTCGTCATATGTTCATATGCAGGTTATAAAACAACTCGGGAAACATCTCATGATTTTCTGGGTGAAAAAAGTGTTCTATGTGGCAGTTGCTTGGCTCCCATCAGAAACTGCCATCAGAACTGATACATGGCTCGAGGTTTGTAAAAGCCTGCAGTGGAAAACAAACCATGCAAATTTGGGTTGAACCAAAATCTGAAGGTTACCCTAGCGTGAACCAACCATTCAACACCATTAAATCCCATTAAACACCACAAATTAAGCGCCATTAAATCCCATCAAACCCAATTAAATCCCATCAAACACATTCAAACACATCATTTTTCACACCATGAATGAACCATCCAACTTTCGTCAACAAAAATCTGGGTGTCCGCACGACAACTTCTCGGCGTTCTTGGTGGTCATCAAATCGATGCCCACCTGCTCGCCCTCCAAGTCCGCGTACAATTTGGACTCGGGCGCCTCGATGAAAAAAAGGGCTGGTGAGGCCGGGTTGGAAAATCATAGGAAAACCATAGGGAAATCACAACTGGTCGGTGGCTTCATATATGGTGCTTTATAGTGGTTTAATGGTGGTTAATAGTGGTTAATAGTGGTTTATAAGTGGTTTATAGTGGTTGATAATGGTTAACTGGTTGGTCGTTGAGCCTACCCCTCTGAAAAATGATGGACTTCGTCAGTTGGGATGATGACATTCCTCACTGAATGGACAATTACCAGAGGGTATTTCCTATGAATACCCCCATTTTGCTTGGTGAATTCCCTATGAATCACCAAGAATCACCATTATTATTCCCAACTCAATGGAAAGTCCTAAAATTCCATGGTTCTGAACCACCAGTCAGATAAACTCACGGGGGATTGAATAGGATCTTTATAGCTTATACCCTTTGGTAAACTAACATAACTATGGAAAATCACCATTTTTAATGGGAAAACTCACTATAGATTGCCATTTTCAATAGCTTTTTGTTAGTTTACCAGAGGGTAACAATGGGAAGTTGACTCGAGGCAATGTAAAGAGCCCCCATGGATTGACATAGCGATCAGTGGCTCCCCCTTTGGATTAACTGGGGATATACCATCTATAACTGGGGTATCCTATAGTATGACATGGTTGTGTATCCACTAGATAGCTAAGTTGGTGAACATAACTATATATGATTTCCATGATTTCAGATGTATGTATATATATATATATAATTATCTATTTAATGGAGTTTATTCACCAACTTATCATTAGGGGTACACCACCTTGTACATGATATCCATGCCATGCCTCGTACTCGGCACCAAACATCTTGTACATCGCGTCCTGGCGTTCCTGCGACATGGCACATCATTTAGGTTCTTTTTTGTGGAAAATCCATGGGAAAATCATGGAAAATCTATATAAATCCACAGTTTGTTTCTTTTTTTACCATTGAATATTGTGTTTTTCCTTGCAGATGTTCCCTTCATCCAAGTCTTCGAATTCCGGTTCCTGGTGTGTTCCAGAATCATCAGTATTTCACTGGTGGCCCCCCGTTCAAAACCTCCGCACTGAATAGATCATCCAACATTGAAAGGAAGACATTTAATGTGGGCAACCCAATGCCATAGACCATCCCCAAAATCAGCATGTTTATGGGTGGATATGTTTACCATTCCCAGTCATGGGTGGTAAACATGGCATTGTTTCAACCGCATTATTCCCATGAAAACCTTCATTTTCTAGGGGATTTCCATGGATTTCTCCCCATGTTCCATCAATTTTTAGGCGATCCAACATTGAAATCTGCGGACTCCGAACGGCTCGGTGCACCTGGGTAGCATCGCAAATGGTGTTGAAAGACAAGAAGTGTTCCTCGCGGTGGATCTAAAAAGACGGTGCAGCTAAGCACCATGAAAGATACGTGAGGTCATCATCAACAACATTGTCATCAATAATGAATGTAATATATGATAGTGCATATTAACACTAATATATGATAGTAGTACTACTAATGTTACTATTGTCAATAAATATCATCATCATCAACAACTATGTGCTTAACCATCTCTTGGGACTATCATCAACAAGGTGCAATAAAATAGGAATGTTGACCATTAACCCATGAAAAGCAGGAATCAATTGGGGCAATGTTTGAGAGGTCACAATCCACACTTTAAATGGCTACAATTTCTATAGAAACCAAAAAAAAACACCATATCTCGGCCAAGACTGTAGGTGATTCCCAGTTCGTGGCTTCTTCCACAATCTCCCTAAAACAACATATGGGTATGGGTAAATATAGGGATTTCCATGGTTAATAATGGTTAATAATGGTTAATAATGGTTAATAATGGTTAATAACCCTAAACCCTAAAACAACATAACTGGTTGGTGGTTGACCTACCCCTCTGAAAAATATGAGTTCGTCAATGGGAAGGATGACATCCCATGTATGAAATGGAAAATATAAAATGTTCCAAACCACCAACCAGAGAATGTCAACCCTGGATTAATAAACCCCAAACGGGTGTTTCTCATTGGGAGGTACCATTGATGTATCATATTGTGACTATTTGGAGGGTACCCCCACCATTATTAAACTATGGTTTATTAATTCGATGGGAATTTCAGGATCCTAAATTGGAGGTACCTATCATGTATAAGGCCTATATAAGGCCTATGTAAGGGAATATCCCAACAAAATATGATCTTATATGGTACAGTACCTGAAATTCCCATTGACTAATCCGGAGTTGACATTATACAAAACGACTAATCCGCCTGACCACCATCAACTCACAGAATTCTCCAAGCCGCATTGATGTTCTGCGGACCGTACTTCTTGATGAGTGTCTGCAGGGACGAACAGCTGAGATCCGAAGTTTCCACATGGATCAAAGGTGATAAGTGAAGTTAATGCTACTTGAGAGGGCGAAATGCACAACCTTGGATACTGAAACCGCTAAAGTATCACTTAAGATATGTCTTGCCACATGAATAGCTGCTTAGCTGCTATAGCTATGTTCATCATATTCCCATTCTTGTTGGTTTATAGCCTATTAGCCACTATGAACCACTATTAACCACTATTAACCACTATAAAACCACTACAAAACCACTATAAAACCACCATCCACCAGTCCCATCCACCAGTCACTTTGAATCGAATCGAGGAATCGATGGAGTCTCTCTTGGGGATCCCCGCCCGCTCAAAAAGCTTGCCAATGAGCTCCGTCTCGCCCTAGAAAGGAAGGCGGATGCCATCGGAGACCTAGAAAATTGGAGACAGATGGTATTGGATAATAAATGTCCTACTGTGGATAGTAGATGATAGTAGTTACAGTATCTGTGTATTACTGATACATGGACTATTACCAAATAACTATCCATGGACTATTACTGTTACACTATCCATAAATGGCCCTAGTGGTTACAGAAACTGTGTAACAAAAGGCGGATCAGATCGACGACAATCCAATCAGTCGAATCGTAAAATCCACGTCAAATCCCCTCCGTTGTATCCCATTTTTCTCTTGGTGAAAGCCGCCCCATAAATACTGGGCTTATTCCAAGTTTTCTGGTTGGTGGTTTCAACCTACCCCTCTCAAAAATGATGGAGTTCGTCAGTTGGGATGATTTTCCATTCCCAATATGATGGGAAAGTCATAAAAAAAATCCATGGTTCCAAACCACCAATCAGTTTTACATCATATTTTTCACACCATGACTACTGGATGATTCCATGCTAATCCGATAATCCCGTTAAGCCCACTAAAATCACCGACAAGTTGCTGGTTTTTTATACTCCCTAAGATCATCCAAAAACTCCCACTTTTTGTTAGTTGATCCCCCATTTAAAGCTCCATGAAAGCTCCATTGTTGTTAATTTCCCTGTGGTTTTTTATCATCAAAAAGATATAGAACAGTGAAAAACCTGGAAAAATGAAGTTTTCATACCATCTATATCCATAACATCCTGGCAAATCCTGGAAAATAACATCCATCTATATCCATCTATAACATCTATAATGTCCATCTATATCTTTCTATCTTTTTTTTGGCCTTGCCAAAAAAAAAACTCCGTGACTCCTCCGTGTTTGCCCCTTAGGTTCGCCATGGCCATGCGCCGGTGCCTTCAACATGGTAGTCTGGTTGGCCACACCCAAGCACTCCAGATCCACATCGGGATCAAAGCCTTCACTCATGGCCTGCAACACTGCAGCTGAGCTGACGACCAAACCTGGTAATGCTGATGTGTATGGCAGTGAACCAACAGAAATGGGGATTTAACTAGCAAAAATGGGAAATTAACTAGAAAAAATGGTGATTTAACCAACAGAAATGAGGATTTAACCAGGGAAAATGATGATGAATGGCATTTAATGGTCATTTTTATGGCATTGATTGGTGATTTTAACATGATGTAACCAAGATAAAACTTGGATTTCATGGGAATTAGTGCTGGTGAATAAATTTAATGAATCACCATAGAAATGTGAACACGCACCATTTAGAAATTTCGATTTAATGGGATTTACTGGTGATTAGTGGGGATTTAACCAACAGCAATGGAAATTAGTGATGGGAGTGTACTGCCTGGTAATTTCACATAGCTATTGAAAATGGCCCATTTATTGCTGATTTTAGATTATTTACTTATTCAAAATGGTGATTTTCCATAGCAAACTGTTAAATTACCAGGGGTTAACCAACAAAAATGATGGTTTGACATGATTTGAATGGGATTCCATGGGGTTGAATGGGGGTTTAATGGGATTCAGAATCAAGAAGGGGGGATATGATGAGATGTTTTTTGGAATATGATGGCCTATGATGTAATCAACAACTCTTGATTTGGTCTTCATGTTTGCTTACATTACATAGTGTTTTGTTATTTCAACCAAACTGTACATGTGTTGTATATGTTTAATCAGATTTTAACCATCAACAATGGTGATAAACCAATAGCCAACAAAATAAGACTTGACCTGGGAAAATCTTGCCTTTTTTTGGCAAAAAAAATCATTCGAGGTGCTCATCTTTGGAAGAAATCGAGTTGAGATTCTCCAGCAGGACAGCTTCACAAGTTTTTTCACTCGCCAGTTCTACTTCGTACATTTGATGAATCTCTTTTTGAGCCTCACAATCCATGTTGTTATAGTATACTATATAATCATATATATATTGATGTGTATCACCAGTGTTGGTTCTACATAACTTCTATCTCTGCTTTTGCTAGTTTTGTCACCCCCAGTTGGGATGGAAATTAGTTGATTTTGTGATCAGCCGAATCCCCATTTCTATTGGTTCCCCTCTGGTAATCAAACATGGCCTGCTGGAAAATCCACCATTTATCTGGGTATAATATGTCACTAACCCACAAAGGTTGCCTATAGTCCTGGTATGTCCTGATTATAGGTGGGAAGCGTATATAAAGTCTATATGTTTGATTTAATCTGGGTAAATTATAATATGTCACTAACCTGAATAGTTCGGCCATTTGGGAATGACTTCCCTAAAATAAGCCAAGATTCCAGTGAGGGAGGACAGTGAGGTTGTTATAATATACCCAGATTTATTCATGATTTGTTCCCCATTAAAACATCGAAGTTTTGGGGATGTCCCAACCAGCCACCTTTGATGACACCGTATGGGTAGTTCTTCCCTACGCCCCAGCAAGGCCAGGCGGAACCTTGGAAAACTTGGAAAGGAACTCCTGACGCATGGTCGAATGACTTGCAGAAACGCTGACTGAACGAAGAATCAACCAACCAATCAGCAATATATAGTAATAATGGTGGTTTATAGTAACCAATTATGTATGTGGTTTAACCAGTATTATTACTATAAACCACCATTAAAACTAGTGCTGATTGGATCATTACTTTCTAAACAAACCAATCAGCAATAGTAATAATGGTGGTTTATATTAGAATCAACCAATGATATCCAATGATAACCACCTGCATTCTTCAAATTAGGCTTTCTGAATTCTAGCAGTTGGTGGTCTGACCAATAATCCTGTTGGGGAAAACCAGCAAGAATGGTGACTTTGCCAACAAAAACAGTCTAAACTTAAACCCTACCAAAGAATAATGACCATCTGGTTATTTAACAGTTTGCCATGGAAAATCACCATTTTTAATAGGTAAACCATGTATTTCTATGGGCCATTTCCCATGGCTATGTTAGTCATAACCAGAGGGTAATTGGGACTGAAACAACATAAACATACCTTGAGATTAGTTCAACAGGTCGGCTGAAGGCCGGATTTCCAGCTTTCATGAGGTCTAAAGATCCCATTAGAATGGGGGCAAAATAGCCATGAAGCAGCCAGTGATTTGGCTGCAGGGTGAAGCCATCACACTCCAAGAATCGAATCTTCCAATGGAAAATCACCCAGATGTTCAATGTTCATCCATAAAAAACAGCTGATTTTCCGCTTCAATTGGTCAAAAACTCTGATAATTCCCCATGTTCATGGCTTTCACAGCTGACTTTCTTCTGCAAGTTCTTTCAAAAAACCTCTGGATATCCCACATGACAAACGACCTGTCCTCCTTGTTCCCATTGCCCAAAATGTAGTCCGCCACGTACTCCGCTTCACCCATATTCTTCAGCACCAAGTACCTGCGGTGACACCCAGCCTGGCTACTGCTGAGGTCACCCCAGTTGGAAAATGGGACCCCTAGTAAACTGCATTTTGTAAACTGTTGAATTAGCAGTGCAACCTAGTAAGAGGATGTAAGAGGTACACTACGTAGCACTATCAGCGCAAAAAAACATAAGGTGTTTTTCGGATGGCAAATTCTGAGTGGACAATAATATTCTGATACTTATAGTTCTGGATTGGTCATTAATATTGACTATGTGGTCATCCATTGGTTGACTCAATATCGAGATCGAGATTTCAAACCTGCCAGCAGCGGAGCACTTCTGTGCAAAGGATTTGGTCGCAACCGTCTCCTCGTGGTCGTACCTGGCGCGGCAAGGGCTGCCACAGACAAAGTGCCCCAGACTGGGTGTTTCCACTACGAAAAGGTGGAGATAAAACACAAAGTATCACGAAGGCTATCTGATTCTAATGGAAAAATAAAGAAAAATGGAGATTTCACATGTAATCACATGTGTTTGTCATTTTTACCTAATTTTAGTGGAAAGAACATAAATATACATAAATAAGGAAACCCATGGACATGTCACGTGCGATTCAGGTCGTTTGGAAAACAAGCGCTGTAAGCAGTTCGGGAGCACTTGCCGTGGATGATGGCGGTGTGCCCTTTGTCCTGGATCTTCATATTCCCATCCCCAGAAACCATGGTTTGGTAGTTTATACATATTTATCTGGTTGGTGGTATACCTACCCCTCTCAAAAATGATGGAGTTCGTCAGTTGGGATGATGAACTTCCCAATATGATGGGAAAGTCATAATCCAGTCATGTTCCAGACCACCAACCAGTTATACATCTTTGGCATAGAATGGGAGTCCGAACATATTGGGGAGGATGGGAATAGGCATGGAATGCGGTTTGGAGATGGCCTGCCTGGCAGTGATTTTTGTCCCACAATCGGCCGGTGATGCACCAGCCTACTTTGAGCCACACTTTGCTGCGCTTTCTCCACTGCTCAATCTGCTTAAAAGCTACCCTCTGGTAAACTAACATAGCTATTGAAAATGGCCATTTATAGTGAGTTTTCCCATCAAAAATGATGAATTTCCATAGTTACGTTAAATTACCAGAGGGTAGTCCTTTTGCATTTTCAAGCAAAAAAAAGGAAACATCTTTGTCTTGGTGAGATTTCGGTCACCATGCCCTTTGTTTTGTTGTCCATCCAGAGACTCTCGGTCCTTGCTCTTCTCCACGCTTGTCCAAACCTGCGAAAAGCCAGGCACAGACACATTCCATCTGGGTAGGAAAATGGGGATCTACCATCTACCGTCACAACTCATCCACAAAGCTTGCCACACTCCCATGCTCACCTGCACTAGAATCTTCTTCCATCTACAATCCCCATCCCCGTTCTCAAGCGGAACAGTCTTTCACCCACGGTCTCCATCCTCATCACTTCGAATCTATTGAGATGCTGATAAAAGAGAAATCTGGTTCCAACAACTTTATACAACCCCATGTTTGATGGTTTATACCACCCATTTATGGTGAAATTGGGTGTGGATTCTTATTCAGTTTTAACATATTTTAACCACATTATAGCTCTCCACAACTGTCCACGATTCGTAGCTGATCTCAATGAGCAGATCTGACAATTTTACCTTTTTTCCCATCTCCAAACAAAATCCCAACCTCTTTTCCCTTTTCAAAAGTCCCCTTTTCAGTCCCCCATCTGCCCCCATCATCCCATCACCATATCAGCCTTAGAGACCCAGGGGCAGGTGGTGTCCACGATCTGCACGTTCTTCTCCTTGAAGAGCGCCATCTCGTCCACTGAGGCACCGAAGGCCGGCAGGATCACCACCTCCGAGCGGAGAACGGCTGGAGAAATGGCGCCCAAAACCCATGGGGGGAAGCTCTAAATCCAAACGGATTTCCCGTTAAGTGGGACTAGATTCCAATATGCATAAGCCATCATAAGCCATAAGCCCACCAAAAACATGTTTTTGCGGAGCGGAAAATGTGATGATCAGGTTGAGGATGAATGATCCGTATGCTTTGCAACTGGCCATTTATCCCATAAAAAAGACCAGGACTTTATAATTACGTAAACCTAAATCAAACCACCTGCAACTATACATCTAATTCTAATTCTACCATAAATAGGTGGTATAAAGATGTAAAAACCCACCAAAATATGGCTGGTTTATCATTACTTTACTGACACTAATTACATCTAATTACCACGTATACCAACTCAATTGATGCACATCCAAGCCATTCTGCACTGGAGCTGAGGATCGGACGTCGCCCTCCTGCACTCCGGAGTAGTCCTGGCTAAGACAACTAACAAAGATCGGGATTCAACACACGAAAAGTGGGATTTATGATAACAAAAAGTTGCATTTCATGTTGAAAAGTGGGATTTAACTAACAAAACCTGTTAGATACAAGTTTGAGGACTCCGACAGTTCATGATAAAGCATAATAACCCAGGCGCATAAAGTCGGAATGCTCCATCGCTGGCCTTGCTACCATCCGAATTGGTCTGCACAAACTTCATGCCCTTGTCGGACAACTGCTTGTTCACCTGGGTCTCATGAGACAAAAATGTGACATCACCAAACAAAAGCCAAAGAGCATCGCAAAAATGGCAACCAAATATTTCGCTGAATGGTTTTCCAATCAAATCTCGTGGTCTATCATCATTTTCTCCATTCAAATAGCCAACATCTGGTATCCCGGAGTTCCGGACAAACCCCAGTAACACAAGTTGGATATCACACCACCAGTTTGCAAACAACTTGGGGCTTGACAACCTGATGCTGAAGTCTGAACAAAAATATATCGATCAGTGGTTTGACCCCCAAAAGAAATAGTTGTCTTTTGGCTTTCCATCCCAGGTCCGGCAATTCCAAACAGAATTTGTGCGCGAGACAATATGGATGTTCTGAGATTCAATTGCAAATCCACAAGAATCAAGAAGCAGAATAGATATCCCCAGGATACGGCGGTAATATCCCTTTCCTTCTATCCATCATATCCACTCGAGGGAAACATCGGTGGATCTCAACTAAGGCTGCAGCTGATGGGTTGTGGATGATCTCGTTCCTTGTTTTTTTCCATCAGAGTAAGGGGTACTTAGGGGTGCAGTTCCAGTCATAAGCGTCTTGTATTGCAATCATATAGGGGCACCCAGCTTGGACCTATGGTATCCCCGATGGGTGGCAGCCCAAGGTAGTAAGGCCATTCGTGGAGGCTCGTACCTAAAAAGGGATGTGGAAATCACGAAAAAAAGTATCCAGGTGTAAACCAAACGAAGCTGGGGATACAAGATACGATACCATGATGGTGACATGAGGAGATATGGATATTTCTCAAGAGACTGAAGCCTTCCTTACATTCCTTACATTCCTTAACTGCAAGCATACCACCAGCCTATGGATCCTCAGGCAGTGTTACTGGGAGTTCAGGAGATATAAATGTGGTAGCCTCAACAATAAACCCACCATTTCCTGATGGTTTATACAACCCATGGGCGATTTTGGGGATGGTTTACTATTGGGTTTGCGAAACAACTGGTCAATAGTAAAATTTGGGTTTATAGTAAACCATCCAGAGATGGTGATGGTTTTCACTATCACGGATGCGAAACAACTTGGGTGAAATTGGGTCAATTTGTCGCCATCTCGATCTCTGGGTCAGCGACGTGACCCAGATGTTCTTGTCGGGAAAGAAGTCCCTCGCCTGCAGTCGAGACAATTTCCAATCTACCCTCTGGTGAAAATCACAATCTTTAAATATCTTTAATAGGTAAATCAACTATAAATGGGCCATTTTCAATAGCTATGTTAGTTTACCAGAGGGTAAGCTGGTTGGCACTAGTTGGTTGTTTTTCTATTCAACCCAACCCAAAAACCATTCCTTTTCCTTGGGGGGATGCAGAATCAAAGAAATTGGAAACTACCAGAGTACCTAGGAGATAAGAGGTGCATGTCCAGGATGTTACTGATACAAATGCGGATATGACACACCTGGCCCAATGATGGTGAAAACAAATAAAATAATATGAAAGAATAATGATCATGGTAGATTAACAACCAACCTACGGAATGTCTCCACTCCCCGATTTGAAACACCTGATGCCAACCGACTCCAATGCCATTGCTTCTTTCGTTGGGATATCGCCATGATTGTCGCTTAAATACACAAGTTTGATTGGTGACGTACCCGTTCAATCCCAATTGAGAGGTGAAACATGGTGAAAATTGTCCCCTTCTTACTGGTGCTTAGTAGGGAATGGATGGGACTGGGGGAATGGGATGATTATTACTAGTTATTGTGGATCATTCCCTCATTCCCTGCTAAACACCAGTAAGTATTTTCTTCCCTCTGGTAAACTAACATAACTATGGAAAATCACCATTTTGTAGCTGGGTAAATCAACTATTTCGACTGTGCAATTTTCAATAGCAAACTGTAAACGTTTACCAGAGGGTATATTCTATATTCCCATTAAAACCTCCATTTTCTGAGGGAATTTCCATTGTTTTAATGGTTCATACCCAGCATAATTGATCCTTTTCTATCCAAGGCTAAATCGACGTGCCTCGTAGGCCATGGCCACTGCCCGTTCCACACCCCAGCAGAATCCATAGGACCTCACAAACGTTTATACCGTGTCTCTGGCAGTAGGAAATATACCGTGCCCGTAAAATGATAATGTTTATATATATATATTATGCCATAGATATTATTCATATCAATGATCAATGATTATCTACAATATGTGTATATATATATATATATAATTCCCATATATAATTATAATATATGTGATACATGTTTATTCTTTGATAAAAGTATAATGATAATGTACATGTTTATGACAATGTATAATGATAAAAGTATACTGTTTATTATTGTCAAATGTGGTACAGGATGGGGGCCCCCCAGTGATGTGAACGTTGGTTTACAAACCATGAAATACTCCCCATTAACTAGTTCCTTATATCTACCATAAACCATAGTTAATTCAGCAACTTTTCTAAACCAACTGAACGCTATCGACTGGGGGCCCCATCCTGTATGTATATATATATATATATATATCAAT
>Ga0126342_10014280_pt1 | contig 14031 bp, 12 predicted proteins | sample Cyp1metagenome_FD_92528 | JGI IMG/M metagenome (GOLD analysis project Ga0126342, IMG submission 92528) | Coral microbial communities from Lord Howe Island, Old Settlement Bay, Australia - Cyphastrea 1 metagenome | ecosystem: Host-associated > Invertebrates > Cnidaria > Coral ...
AAAACCCACAAATTACTACAAAATGGCATGCTCGACCCCATATAAGGCCAACACTTCCCATAAAATTATGCCATATAGGCACCCCAACCCCCCTCGATCTGTGGAGGAAATGGCAAGGGGGATGCTACCCTCTGGTAGTCAAGCATAGCAATGGATCAACTCCAAGACCCACATGTACAGTGATTTAGCGCAGTGGAAAATCACATTTTTTTCATGGTTACCCCTGGGGTGTTTGTGACCATAGACGTGGAAAACCATGGTTTCCTGAGGAAAATGATCGACAAATCGTTGGTTCTTCACATCGTTGGTCGTTCAACATGGTGGGCTACCCGTTCAGAAACGCCACGAAGATGATCAGATCATCACGTTCTCCTCAAAAAAGGGTCGTTTCTAGCATCTTTAGCCTATTTAGTGAGCATCAAAAACTGATACCATCTGGTTATGACTAACATAGCCATGGAAAATCCCTTATAAATGGAGGTTTATAGCTGAGAAACTCTTCTATAAATGGGCCATTTTCCATGGCTATGTGAAATAACCAGAGGGTATTATTCCATGTTATTCCATGTTATTCCCCGTTCATCTATTCACCATTTCTTTTTGTGGCTTAAAGCTTCTGAAAATCACCATTAATCATTAATCTCAATTAATACCCTCTGGTAATTTAACAGCATTATTTTGAAAATGAAAGAGTCGTGGCCCAGTCGAAATAGTTGATTTTCCCATTCAAAATGGGTGGATTATCCATAGTTTTTTGTATGTTTACCAGAGGGTACAGAAATCACCATCTTTTAGTCACCAGCAGCCCTGGTGGCCCTCTTGGTGTCCCCGCTCCTGCAGTCTTGCCACTGCCACAGGGGCCGGTCACAATGGCAGCCTCGACCAAGGCGTCCCCCAGGTCCCCCTTGGAAAAAATGAGTTGGTTATGGTTGGTTTATGCTTGGTTTATGCCATTTATAGTGAGTTTTCCCATTACAAATGGTGATTTTAACCATCTTGCTGGTTGGTGGTGCAACTTTTCCATCTTGAAAAATATGAGTTCCGCAATGGGTTTCGGATGACATCCCATATATGAAATGGAAAATAAAAGCCATGTTCCAAACCACCAACCTATGAATACTTTGGGGCTACAGTGGAACATAGTGGAACCGTGTGTGCGTGTTAGGGCCCCACATTTTTAAAAACCTATGAAGGTTTTAAAAACCTTACTTATAAGTTATATTGCTATATAATGTTATATTCATGAATAACCCCAACTGCACCCCAAAGTTCTACACTTTGAGGCCCCCAAACTTATGATTTCTTCAAAGTTCTTGAACTGGGTGCACTTGGGGTAACGAACTATAAATCCAATCGAAGGACCTGAGATTCAGAGATTTGCGTGCGAAAATTCACTATCAAAGACCTCACCGGAGTTGGCTTACCCCCACAATGTATTGAAGGTTTAATTCAGGGACTCATTGACTTTATTGACCATAATTTGGAAGAAACCTGTAATACATCTTGCTTTTTCTCTATGGTCTATGGTTATCACATGTTATTTCATGTAATCTTTGCTAACCATAAATTCGGGCATAAAACCAACACTCATTGGGATATCAAGAGGTTCAACATGGTTCAACTATGACAAAAATGAACATCATGGGGATGTAACATGATGCAACGGGATAACCAAACCCTGCCGGTCATCAAACATGGCTGGTGTGCACTCCCCTTGCCAAATGGAGCTTTGAACAGGAAAATCACCTATCAATTTGGGAAAAATCGCGCATTATACCCATAACTATGGAAAATCACATTTGTTAATGGGAAAATCAACTATAAATGGTCATTTTCAATAGCTATGTTAGTTTACCAGAGGGTAGCTTCAAATCTTTAGATTGCCCCATTAAAAAAACATCCGAAGAGTTCGGGGACTTCCGAATTCATGTTTGAGTACCGCAGGGTAAAACATTAGGCATTGAGACATGAAGTATTCCCAAACTGATGACTAAACTCCATGCTGGGACAATCCTCTGCTCCAAGTTCAATTTTCCGTGGAATTTTAGTAGAATTTGTAGAGTGCTGACCCATAGAATCCCCAAAAAGTATCAAAAAGTCAATCCACTCCACTTGCATATGACAATCTATTCCATCGTGAATCCCATCTAGTGCCGATTAGTCAACTTCTCACTCTTGGTTGTTATGTTCTTCTTTTTTGTGGCATTTAAGTGATATCACTTTTTCCATTTTTTGGAGCCAAAACAGAAATTCTCCAACCCTGGCCGCTGGTCGCTGTCTCCCCGGCCTCTCTGCCCTTTCGATTTGGCCTGCGGTGAACTCACTCATCCTTCGATGAACTGGTTGAAATCACTCCGTAAAGGCCGTAAAGGCGCAGAAAAATCTCCACTACATCACTGCAACATGAACACACCGGGAAAATTCGCAGCATTCTATTGTTATCCCACCTTTGACAATATAAAATAACATAAATACCAAGAAATCCAACATAAATCAACATGAAACATGAAATCTCCATCATCTGCTACGCTAGCCGTGCTTGCCGAGCGTAGCGCGGCCTCCAAGACTTGAGCCAGTCGCGCAAGTCTTGCCACGCCTGGAATGGAAGAATGGGACACATGTCCACTGGATAGGCGGGAAATTGGCCAATATGATTTCCAGAAAAACATGGAAAAACACAGATTGTAATTTCGTTCTATCGGAATAGATCAAACTGGAAAGGAATTGCAAGGAATGGCATGTCCCTTGCTACATACCAGTTTTTCGCGATGTTAGCTTCGATGATCAAAAGTAAGAAGAAAGGATACAGATGGATCCAGATGTTTTAGGTATGGGTCAATATTGAGTTGGTTGCCCCGTTTATGCGACTTATGTCATTCACCCTTCCGTAACCTTCGCGCTGTCTCAAAATGATGAGCATTCTGTAGGAACCCTCTGAGACAAAGATGGAACCCGAAGAAAAACATCAAACAATGGCTTTAGAAAATGATTGTTTGCTCGAAAATAGAAGGATTGCCTCACATTTTTTGCTAAAAAGGATGGGTCAAAACCTGCAATGACATCTTTTTGGGGATGACTATCCGTTTAGTTTACCATATCCCCTGGGCCCGCCATGTGTGTTTCATCGCCTTTTGTGGTTTCAACTGCTTCAGGACATTTGGAGCATGGCGTTCACACCAATCCACCTGCACAGCCGGCGTACCAGCGTTTGATGCCCCTACGGAGACTTGGAGATACGTAACTAGAGTAACTAGCGTAGCTAGTGTAGCCGTTACGAAACATTTCAAAGCTATGGACATCAGAAAATTCAGCACCTCGGAGTGGGGTTTTCTGAAATGATGCGACATGATGTGACCAGTGTTTTTGGTGGCTGTAATCCCCTTGGGATCACCTGCGATCAGCAAGTTTCAGGGATGGTCAAAGAAATGTGAAACCACTGGCCACTTGAATTGTATCCATTTGTTGGATGCTCAAGCCACTGTTGATTCCTGGAAATTCTCAAACGTGTAGTTAGACTATATATTATGTACACATAAATTTGAGTTGTATTGAATGTGCATTCCAATGCTCAAATTCAATGTTCAGATATATCACGATATTATGCTGTTTATATAGCTATTCTTGGCGATACATCATCGCTACCTCACATATACCTATCTGTATAATATAAATATATATATATATATCTATGATCATATTGTATGTATGTATACTTGGGGGCGCATCCGGGTGACTAAATGATTTATAACCCACACATTCAAGTAAAAATACTAACATTGGGCACTTCATATAAAATACCGTATCAAAATACAATATTTTAATATATAGTGATATATTATATATCAGTATACCATATGTTGACACATGTTTTCCCATATCTGTCCTTCCCATGAAACACAACACAGATTGACCATTTCCACCTTGGGCACCTTGGGCGGGGTCAGGTCCTTCGATCCTGGAAGATTGTTTTGAGCATTTTTGTTTCAGTGTCTTAGGAGATCTTAGGAGCTTCAAATTAGTTCAAATAGTGATGTTTAGTGATGTTTGTTGATGTTTGCTGATAGTTGTTGATGTTTGCTGATGGTTGTTGATGGTTGTTGGTGTTTCTTTTTTCTATCTTTTCAGATGGAACTAGAAGGTTTGGCATAATGACAAATGCTGCGCAACCTTTCGCTTGCATAAGTATCTGCATGTTGTTTATATGTTCCATTGAAAACAAACAATCATTAATACACATCGAATCATATGGGTGGCCGGCCACCATTGCAAACACCATTAACACATGTGCAAGTCTTCAATTCCGACCCATAGCCCGACGGAAATGAGGCCGAATTTGAGGTTTTAAAGGCACGACAAGTAGCCGTAACTTCAGTAGCAGCCTCCGTGTTCACATGTAAAAAGGGCATTGTTTTGGGCTCAATATGCTAGTGTAAAAGAGAGACGCAAGACTCATGGACTCGCAGATTTTGGTGATTTCGAGCCCTAGGCCATCCATCTTTTGGGACCCAATCATAACCCTTCGCAAAACGTTGGTCCCCTCCTTTATCGCAGCCATAATACTATGCACATCCTCCATTCTTGTTGTCTATTTGTCTGGTATGGTTGGCTTACAGTAACCCCGCAAAAAATAGAACAATACAATTCTTACCAAAATAGAGGAAGAAATAGTTAATAGTTTCAATTTTTTCAGTGTTGCTATATGTTACTATATTGATCTATAGCCACAGGCACCTTGCTTGCTGAGTTTGGAAGCACCTGTCAGATCGAGGCACGGGTTTTTGGGTGCCATCGGAAACGACTTCTAACACTTCAAGCCAAACAACATGTTTATTCTGGTTGGTGGTTTTAAGCATCTTGAAACATATGAAAGTCAGTTGGGATGATGAAATTCCCAATATATGGAAAGTCACAAAATTCCTGTTCCAAACCACCAACCAGTCATTTCTTTGTTTGCAGGAAGTTATTGGGGTAGGAAGACATCGTTGGCAACATTGGGGGTTGAAGGAACGATACCTGCTTAATCCTACTGGTTTTCATCCTGCGAGGTTAGGCAACAACTACAGACCCAGAATTTGTGAACATGTTCAAATAATCATTCACACCCCTCGGAAACAATTCTGAGTTTTTCCCTATTTTTTAAAAATAGATAATATAATCTACACATAAACAAATATATAAATGTATATATATATACACATAAATATGTATTTATATTAATATATTATATATATATACGTTTATTTATTTATTGATTGATCTATTTATTTATACTATCATGGGGTTGGGAAACTCCTAGTCCTAGTAGCTCCTTGGCCTGCTGGACCTGGGTCGTCACTATTTTCCTCGACATATCTGGGGTCTACGGATCACTTGATTTTGAAGCCCCAAAATAGTAGATATATTGGTTATATTTGATTATATTATGATATCTAGATATCTCATTTAATTCATTTAAATTCCATCCCCCCCTCACATTCATATCTAGATACATTTAGATGTATAGAATGTGACGGGGGGATGGAATTTAATTCCACTGCTTGAAGCATTTCCATAGTTGAACCTCCGGGCCCATCTCCAACCCAAACCCAGAACGGATTTGAAATCGTGAGCTTCTCTCTGTTCATCTTGATCAAACAAAACGATCCGATTTTCTGACATGTCCTCAGCTCCGTTCTCAATTCCATAAATCTCAGATTTAAGAAATACACCGTAAATCTTAGGTTTTTGATCTTCATTCAACTTCACCCTCCAAATCTCTGATATTCTCAGCTCAAATCCCATCGATCCTCAGCCCAGGGCCCACCACTTCCCACCTCCTTTGGGCGACGCCGGTGACGTCTCCAGGTCTGGTGCCTGATCTGGCTGTCATACCAGCTCACCAGTATGTGTATGAGATAGAAATACACACACATACATGTCACATATATATATATTATTTAAATGACATTAATATGTAAAAAGTAAACATCGATGAACATCGTGAATCTCAAATGGGGATGATGAGGGGATGATCAACTCTGGATGCAGAAACACCAGACCAATTGAGGTGGTGACCCCAACAGCCCAGGGTTTGGTTCAACCAGGGCTACCGGGGTTAACAGTATTCCCCAGGTATGCCAAAGTTCGTTTTATCTCAAAATCAACCTATGCTCGGATATGCTTGAAAAGGGAAAAATATGTTTCTCATATTCCCCAATAGATTCCCAACATGGTGGATTTACCAATGTTTTTTCTCAGCGAACCCAAGCAGTTCACCATGGTTCAGCATTTGGAGGTTTCCTAAATGGAGCTACCCCAAATCACCCCCAAGTCATGAATGACCATGACTTAGTATTGAAACCTATGGGTAACGACTGGGGTACCCCATTTTAGGAAACCTTCATTTCTTCACCCATTCACCAAGGTTTACGGGAATTCATCTCTGCCCCGCGCCTGGTGCGTACGTACTCCACCTTTAGCGACGAGCATTTCAACGGCACAACGCCGAGCATATCAACCGCAAAACGGGGGATCGTGTTTGCATCATAGATCATCATATAGATCATAGGTGTGGGTTTCACTGATCTCAATGGTAAATAAACTAGAGTGGTGGTGGTGATTCTCAAATGAACCATAGTTAGCCAGATTTTTGGGTAACATGAAGCACATTTGAACATCAAACATGGCTGATTCTCAGCCAAGAGTTAATGCAGACCAGCTGCAAGGCTCCAACAATGGCAATGGTGGCAAAACACCCAGCCAGCCATGTTCGATTATATAATTACCTCGTGAAGCATCTCATGAAATATCATGAAACCATAAAACGGAAAGAGACTCCCTATTCCACCACTGATATTCCATTAATATCCCATTATATCCCCACTAAAACCCATTAAATCCCATTTTGTTGATGCTTCAACCAGCATTTAACCAGCCATCCTTGATTACCGAAGGGTGGGATTGTCAAACTACACCACTTCCGCAGCTCGGTCCAGTGCCTCCTTCCTCCTTGGGAGCCTGTTGCCGCAGCGGCTGTCGTTTGGCCGCTAAGAAAAGTAAAGTATCTCCTGAGAAGAAGAACACAACAGCTAAAATTATAACTTGAATAAATGTACATATATGACTAATTTGATATATGTATATATATATATATTATACTAATATTTGACAAGAATAACTGATCCCTAATCATATCTCATCCAACAGAAGACTTGACCAACCCTGTGCATGAACAAAAAACAGCGGAAGCGGATGCATTGGCAGAGTGTTTTTTAATCAGTCTCATCCAGCTTTCATCGGTGAAATCACCAGTTATCTGATTATCACTGGGTCTTCATGTGAAAAATCCAGCATCCAGGAATGGACGTTCCATATGATCCTTAAAACAGTCACTCCAATGACTCCAATGAAGGAAGTTGGCGTCACCATCCGAAAAAACAGGTCTGGCTGCATCCTCAACGATGAAATCATCAATCCCCATTTAAGTGAGATCCGCGTTGAACCACCCCACGTACGTTAAATTTATTGAATGACGGTTGTTCCGTGTGTTTCCAGTATTTAACATGTATTTCTGTATTCATTCCAACTTCTGAATGGTTAAATACGTCTCATGTTGGTTGGACAAAAGCACATCTAATGCTTGTTGCCTTCTGGTACTTTAACATGGCCATGGAATATCACTTTCAATAGATAAATAGTCAGTAATAATACTCATATAATATCATATGTATACATGATGGTGAATGATTATAAATGGCCCGTTTTCCAAAGCTATATGGCTATATGTTAAATAACCAGAGGGCAAGGGTTTCCCGCCATGGCCTTTGTTTGAGGCGTGGGGATGGAGAGTTTGGCAAAGCCCTGCTTCCTTAGGAAAGCTGCTATGAAAATCGATTCGCCCAAAGCGTTTATCAATATTTAGCCATTTCTTGTTCACTCTTCGCTCTAGTTACTCTAGTTTGTGTGTTTTTTGTTGCCAATATCAGTATTAAATGAATCAACACAATGAAAGTAAACATGAACAAACTTTGTTCTTTCATCGGATATTTTGTCATGTTCAAAACAATGGTTCCCCGGGCGCAAGTAGATCATGGGATGGGTCCAGGCCTGCAAAATAACAACGGCATAACGGTTCTTTGAGTTGATGCTATTGAGAAATCAGCACATCAGCACCTCTATTTGATATCATTTGATTGTGGAAAGCAAAGTCATTTTCTTCATATTCGATATCGTTGGCTAACCTTAGACAATTCTTCCATGGCCCCCATGAACCAAACCGAGATTTTGTCAGCATTCCCAACTGAGAGCAGCAGCCAATCGAAGCGTGGCCGTTTTGATTCCTGCAAAACGCAGCATTTCAGTGGAAGGTTGGTAAAACATCCTTGAATAGTTTCCTCATACAAACAAGTGTGGGATTTTCTCAATGCCTCACCTTCTATTATATATCATTATATATATATTTCACATTCTTTCACTTCCAAATAAAAGTTGCGTGTGATAGCGGCAAAAGTCATTATTAAGCAGGTTGATCACTACCGACGGGAAAATGATGCAAAAGAATAAGTTGAATGACTCTAGTGCAGGGAAAAAACTTGTTGGATCTTTTTGGAAGGGGAAAACCCTGCCAAAGGGTCCGCGTTGGGACGGAGTCATGATGCAACGTACGGGGGAGGGTTCCATAAGTGACCCAAAAATGGATGGTTTATAATGGAACATCCTATTAAATTGATAATTTGGCGGTACCACCAATTTAGGAAACCTCCATGTAACAACACAGTTTCAAGTTAAATCATGCCTCCTTAACCTTACTGGGTCCACGTCATTGAATCATCCAGTCCAGTTGTGCACCCGTTCACAGTCCAAATCCACCACTTCTACCTCATTCGCCTAGCAGCGCGGAGCCATCGAAGCGAACATGTGCTTTTTTCACAAGCGAACATGGCCGTCCAACAAAAAGGCGTCCTTGGAAACATGGATGATAAACATGGATGATTTATGGATGATTTCTTCACTCCAACTCGTCAATCCAACACGTTTGAAACATCAGATTTCACCACCTTACTGGTGGATAGTGGTGGCCATGATCGTCTTGTGACGGCTTAGGAAACCCACCGCGTGTTGACCTGAAAAAACCGGACAACTCATGAACAAATGGGTTCCAAAATGGTCCAAACATGTCCAAACCAAAGTTCAGCTTCCAAATTCAGTCCATGTTCCTTTCGGAGTACACTCAGGATGACTTCCAGGCCATCCCAAAGCCAGCGCCTCTTGCTGCTCCTCATTGGGATTCCTTGGGAGATGGGACAGCCGGCTGGTTGGCAATCTCAGCCCTAAAGAAATAAAAAAAATGAGAGTCAGAAGTGCAGGTGAGGATCAACAGTTAATTTAGACAACTTTGAAACCATCAACCAGTTTTTGAGATTTCATAGATTTTTTGATTCAACACATGCGTCACTGTTGGAGGAAGGGAATGCTTTGGGCGCAGGGAAAAACTTCAAGGTAGTATGGCAGATAGTTTTTGCCTGCCTTGCAATGCTGCAACTCATGTTCACTACCGAGCATGAGTCTTCATTGAAATCGCTATAAACAATATATAAATGGTGTTTCACGCATTTTCTGAGGAGTTGCTGATGGCATCTGATGTTTCAAAGAACGTGATTGGCGAAGCGGCTAACCATCTACCCCGAGGGGATCATCCGAGGGGATCATCCAAGGGGCGACTCCTTGCACTTTGCCGCCTGGGGTGTTTTTTGCGGGGCAGATATCATGACCATGGTCGTTATGACGTTATGACGTTATGATGGTGATGATCATCACCGTCACCACCACCACCATCATCATGATCATCATCATCATCATGATCATCATCATCATCATGATCATCATCATCATCATCATAACCATCACGGTTGCATCCCAGTTGCTGACTATGTACTTACTGCAGCTAAACCTCAGGGAACATCTAGTTCTAGATGCTCACCATGTTTGCCGTGTTGTTTCAATGTGTCTACATTAGTTAGTGATTCTCACACAACAAATGTTTGTCTCAATCGCGAACCAATCGCCGATCAATCGCGATGCAGGATTTAATACTCGCGGATGTTGAGACACACATGCCCTTTCATAATTCTCAGACTTGCATTGACGATCGGCTCCCAATGTGAGACAATAAACATAACCAATATTAAACATCATAATCATCTGTATAGTTCTAAGATTGAAGCATTGAACTACCCCGTCACCTCAAGCTGTACCATGGTGCCGCTGGTCGTCTGGCCATGTCTGGCCACCTGCCTCATTCTGCTCTTCTTTGCCGACCCTTGGTTCATTGAGCGTGCTGTGTGTTGCCCAAAAAAATGTGGAGATCGTCAAATAGGAAACATATAATAAATATAAATATATTATATTGTATATATAGAGAGAGAGATAAACTATGGGTTTGTCTCAACAATAGGGTTTAGCTTAGCCCAAAGAGGGCAATATTCATGGGGACCACGATAAAGCATCGGATTTCAGGGGCGCCCCAGCCGATTCGTGAGGCCATAGCGAACCCAAACAGTATCCCCAGCATGCTTGGGTTGAAATACGATGTTTGTCTGCTATATACCCCATTATATATAATAATAATATAAATAAAATATTGTATAATATATATATGTAATATTAAACAATAATATAATATAATAATTATATATATAAGCCCAATAAGAATGGGATAAACTGATAAACCCATTATATCCCATTATTAATCCCATCCCCCCTAAGACTAAAAAAAAACGCAGAGACCATGATTTCATGGGGCAATCGGATCCATCCCTGCCGCCGCCGGGGTACGGATAGAATCCCAAACGCAGAAGACCCTTCTTCGACGCCTGGCAGGGTACAGAGTGTATAACATAACGCATAGACAAATGGCTTAAATAGAAAAAACACATGCATAATATATATATATCTATCTATCTATATATATATATATTATATATTATATATATATTTATATTGTTGCATGCGTCATGAAAAAACAATGATATACTATGATATACTGTAAATATCTGTAAATATATCTGTAAATATAGGCGATTATAGGCGTATAGGATTTATTGTTATTCATGTGTGCGTGCTTGCATGTGTGAGAAAGACAATCTCATTCATCTAAAATCATCTAAAACAGCAGATTTGCCAATTTCTCTATGGCTGACACCTCAGCTTCCGCCGGCACTTCAGCCTTTCTTTTACCTCAGATGTGTGCGACTCACTGGGTCATGGCTAACCTGGGAATACCTGGGATATCTGCTGGGTATCTTCAATATATCCTGAGAAGATAAAGGTTTGTCGCTGGGAAGTCAGCTATAAATGGAGGATGTTGCAGCTAGCCATGTCTGATTGTCGTAATTTGAAGAACCATAGGTACCCTCTGGTAAACAAACAGTTTGCTACTGAAAATTGCCATTTATAGTTGATTTACCCATTAAAAATGGCGATTTTCCATAGTAGACTCGCGAAAATTCATGGAGACTTTTGACTTGGCATCTGGTGAATAAACCTTCAACATCAAGATGTGCCTAGACCATCCTGGACCCAGTGGTTGCATGGCTTGATATCCCTGGGCAAACTGCAATGTCCATAGATCCCATCACTGCTTCTCTATAGTCAGGGATTGTATAATGAGGGCCAGATCCAAACGTTTTCTGAAGCATGTCAAACCTCAGATCCCAAAATGCGCTAATGACTTGACTGTTCGTTTCACTTGAGGCTGGGAAGACCTACAAATCGTGGGAATTGATGCTTGGCCTTTGGCTTACAACACTTCACGATTGGTAGGCTATAAGTCTATAAGTTGATAGTTAAACCTTAAGCCCAAACAACACATCAATGGCCTTATGTGGTACAGTACCTCAATTTTAGGATCCTGGAATTCCCATTGAACACACAAGTCATTAAGCCATTCTGATCTAAAATCGATCACTCGTCCTCCCCTTGTTTGCTGCACCTGCGAAGCAAGCTTCTAGTGTCCTCAGGATCAAGGGCTGCATGTACTCAAACTGCAGTGGGTCCTCCATACCGTACGTGCTGCAGATATATATATATATATACATATATATATAGTAGATTTGGGCTAGATACATCAAAAAACACAAGCAAACTTGTGTTTCACTCATTATCGTTGGTGAAATTTGAAGTAATTAGCATGTTTTTAGAATTGCGTTTCAAGGTGTTTAAATAAATTAGCCTACTTCAATCAAACTTCAATCCGCCCAAAAAATGGGCAACTTCCAGCTTCATCAGTAACATCATGTTCCAAACAGTCAGCCTTTCATAGGAACGAGCCATTGATATGGTTAGTTCGATGTTTCAACCCGCAATTATTGGCACGTGCTCCTGTACCTGTCAGTATATAACCTAACCCTCAATACTTGCTCCGGTAATCAAACGTGGCTAGATGAGAAACCCACCATAAATGGCATTTAAATTGGAACATAACTCGTAAATTGTGGACTTTCCATCAAATTTCACCTGCAGGTAGTTGCTCAGGTGGCCATAGACCACCTCCAAGTGGCTGGGCCCATACTGATGTCTACTCACTAAATTATCTGAGCTGTGTCCCCATGGCGTTAATCATGTGAACTGAAACTGGCCACCAAAATGTCTGGCGTTTCATAGGCAAAGCTATGTACACATGAAGCATGTCCACTTTCCAGGTGAGATTGCCCGAGCAATCTTCTCCATGCTTTGAATACTGATCAATAACCTGGTACCAGCGAGCAGCACACCACAACAAATGATATACAGAAAGTGTAGGAAACCTACATATATTAAGGTTGATGAACATACATATCTGTAGGAAAATGATATATTATATGATATACAAATGGTATGTTCATCAACCTTCATCAACTTTCATCAACCTTCATATAATAAAAAAATGCAGTTGACTTCTTTGACCAAAATCCCATCCCAAAAAAGTCTGGTGGTTGGTATCGCCACCCCTCTGAAAAATGATAGACTTCTTCGGTTGGGATGATGATTATTCCCAATATTAATGGAAAGTCATTATCAAACCATGTTCCAAACCACCAACCAGATAGTTATGTTAGTTTACCAGGGGGTATACTCTGGTAATCCATTAATCACCATTAACCATTATTAACCAATACTAACCAATACTAATCACCATTAACCATTTCGATACAGATATCTCATTGACCATGATTAACCACTATTAACATGTATTAACCATTATTAACCACTATTAACCTTTATTAACCACTATGAACCTTTATTAACCACTATTAACCACAATTATGTCCCATGTGTCGATATTTTTCTGGTGACAAATCGACTCGATCTTCTGGGGTCGATGGCTTCTCGTCTTCCGCTGCGATCTCAGGGGCTGAAGCGGAAAGACGGCGGCCATTGCCACAAAAAAAAAACGAAGCATGAAAATGCTCCACAGTGGTACCCTAAGTCATAGCTGGTGAATGGTAACAAATATGATAATAATATGGTAATCATAGGGTAATAATATGATAATAATAGTGCTCCACCATGTTTATTCTCCCAGTGATATGGTCATAGGTGTTGATACATCCCCGATATGTCCCAATATGGTCTCAGGCCAGGACGTCGAGTTTCTTTCCTCCCTTACCTGTGGGATGACATCTAGTGGCACACCTCTACAAAGCAGTTACTCTTAGGAAAAGCACTCAATAAATGTTGATTTGTGCAGTGTATATGTATGTATGTATGTATGTATGTATGTATGTATGTGAGTATGTATGTATGTATGTATGTATGTATGTATGTATGTGAGTATGTATGTATGTATGTATGTATGTAGGTATGTAGGTATGTAGGTATGTAGGTATGTAGGTATGTAGGTATGTAGGTATGTAGGTATGTAGGTATGTAGGTATGTATGTATGTATGTATGTATATTACGGGACACTATTTTAGAAGATATTCAATATTTTTTTCAAATAGAAGCAGGCCCAAGTCCATATGTAGCCGAGTCCGTTTCAAATAGAAGCAATTGGTAAAACAGACCGATTCACT
>Ga0126342_10014281_pt1 | contig 14031 bp, 8 predicted proteins | sample Cyp1metagenome_FD_92528 | JGI IMG/M metagenome (GOLD analysis project Ga0126342, IMG submission 92528) | Coral microbial communities from Lord Howe Island, Old Settlement Bay, Australia - Cyphastrea 1 metagenome | ecosystem: Host-associated > Invertebrates > Cnidaria > Coral ...
CAAATCACCATAACATTTCCTTCATGGTAGAAGGGTATTCATTCACCTTAGTAAGCTTCATGGTAGAAGCTATGTCTCAGGCCTCATGGAAGAGGAAAGCACGAAAAATTTTTCAGCGTCCTGCTTCTATCCAAATCCCCCAGCGCAGCGTTCACCCACGGAGTGGGTCAAGAAAATAACAAGCTTCCAACATGCTCTGAGTACGGTTAGAAAGGGTCAGCTTAGGGAGGTGGCTCAAACCATCAGATATATATATATATATACGGGCCACACGGGAAGATTCCCAGCGCCCTCTAATCAATGCTGCCTCCATCGATTGTGTTTGTTGAAACAGATCAGTCGCTCCTCCTCGCCGAAGCGAATAAGGTCTGAACTGTAAATGGTCTAAACCAAAGATATTGCAAAGCTGAGCAAATCTTCTGCGAAACGCTGCTGGTGAGCTATTCCAGAGGGGGAAATTACCAGAAGTCAACGCCTTGCGGCAAGCCAGTAAATTACGTACTGCTTCAAGAGTCACTGTGTCAGTAATGCTAATGGCTTCAGTAGCCGCATTGCGCTTCCCTGACTTGGTAGACTGAAGGGAAACTATGCCAGAGTCTTCCCCCAAAAGTAGGTCAGAGGGATTTAAAGCAAGAAGTTCTCCTGTTCGTAAAAGGCAATGAAAACTCAAAAGTAAAAGGGCACTCATCTCGAAGTTTCCCAATATCATCTCATATGCAGCTAACCCCCGCACGATCCTTTGGGTCAGCGGGGGCGCACGAGCTGGGATTTCCAGCCGGCGCCAGGTTGAAAAGAGGCGCCATGCATGAGGAATTCGACGTTTCATCCAAGGTTGGAAAAAGTGTAGAGCAGACAAACCATCTCCTATAGTCAACAAGGGCTCCCCTTGCCGCCACATCAATCTCACCCATTTGCATACCTGGGGGTCCAGTTCTTCTTCACATCGGCACTGCTCAACAAATGGTAACACCTTTCGCAGGGCTAAGTAGTAACGTTGTTGGGTGGCTGGCGTCAAAGCTGCATCATCAAGGTTGATCGTCAAGCGTTGACGGGCCCGTTCTGCTCGGGAGAATTTCCCAGCAACCAATCTTCCCATCACTTGCAATGTCGCGACATGAAGTCGGTTGGGTTATCCGTGGACTCCACGTGTGCCACAATTAGGAACAACCCATGGGCCAATAAAATGGCCGCCAGGCGGCGCATCACCCGCTGAAGCTGCTTGCTGGCTGATCTACCCTTACTGACAACACTAATTGTAACATATGAGTCACTAAGATGAAACAACCGAGCCTCAGACAGTTTAAACCTTTCAACCTGATGTTTTACACTGAGCAGCAACGCTTCCAACTCAAGGACATTGATGTGAGCTTTTCGTTTCCATCTTTGTGAAAATAAGGGTTCCCAATGCCACCATTTTGCTTGAACCGACTGCCGGGGGAATACCTTAGAGTTCATCACTTCGCCACTGGTAACACGTACGTCAGATCCAGTATGGTTGGTCCTACGAAGCAATAACCTATTGAGTTGTTCAGGGTCTCCATCCAGTTGAATCAAAGCTTTTGAGGGGGTCCCATACAGAAGCGATTTTCCCAAGGGTGCCACTGTTCTCAGAGATGCCCTGAACCCGGGGGCCAAACCCATCCGTAAAGCAAGCTGCTTGTAAGTCAACACCGGCAAGAACTTCTTTGAACATGCGACTGCAAACATCACAAAGCTGTAAATGCTGAAGCTATCTCCCAAATAAGAATTCCTTGCGTCTGAATAACCTATTTGGTTCTGCTTGATCTTCGAGGCTGCCCACGCTACTTCAGTGTGTTTATATCCATACCCCAGCAAAAGTTCTTTCTCATTTGCATTAACAAGACGCCAAGTTTCCCCTGAAGAAAAGACAAACCGTTCTTGGTATTGATATGGTGGGTACCTAAAAGAATCTTGTCTCCAACGTTCCCTTGTAGGTCCATCACATTTTGCAAGGCCCGCCGGACGAGGTGGTGGTACCTTTCGCGGAATGCTTTTGAGGCAAGTGGGGAGAACTTCTCCCCACTCGCCCCCTTTCCACTCAAAACCATCCGAAACCCATTGGCTGGATAAGGGATATGGAGCTTCAGCATCAACCCGTTTCCAATAACGCTCTGGAGTAACCGTAACGTCAGGAAATGTGCCTTCAAGTTGTTCAGAACACCAACAAAACCTAGGTCTCCGCATGGGAACTGCCTGCACCGGATCCACTAGATACGGGGTCAGCCCCAGCTCCTCTGATATAGTGTTCGCTGCTTGCTCGTCCATGGATGCAACATTCTCAACCACTCGCTTCACCACAACTTCAGGCCCAAACTCTTCTGACAGCTGTTGTGCAATCCTGGGTACCTCATAGAAAAGCTTGCTATTGCACCCATCCAAGTTTTCACGTTGAAACTTGACGCTCGAAAGATCTGTACAGGGAAAACCGGCCCACACATGAATTTCCAGGATATCCAAATATTTTCTGCTCCAATCACGAATCAAACCTCTCGTCACCAAATGGATATCTTTGATAATTAAAGTTCCAGGCCACCTTCTACTTGTTATCCTGTTGGCACCTTCATCCAGCTCCACAGCAATCCGATAGGCCGGCAAAACCCCTGCTATGTCATAAGCACGGAACGCTCCCCCAATCCCGTTAAAAAGTGAGATTAGCAGGATAGGGGTTTTCTCTGAGGGTCCAGAACGGTCTTGTACCCTTGAAGCTGCTACAAAATCTCTTCCTGCTACTGTCAGTGTCTTTGCAACTCCTACAGCTCCTCCCTGTTCTGAAGCATCAGAGGCCATTGTGCACTGCGCAATCCTAGCCCCCAAATCACAGTAAAGCAAGGGTCCCAGAAATACAAGCATGAGGAATTCTTTTCGAACTTCATTACGTAACTTCAGAGTCACCTTTTCCGATCCTCCAATAAACTTCCATGTAGCATCCAGAACGCTCATTGCTGGGCGCCTGAACTGTAAGGCAAAAACCCAACGCCCCGCAAGTATTTGAACATGCTTTCGATTTAGGAACTGCTGCTGCAAAAGCCAGAGTGAAGCCTGCATCAACTTGATTAACTTAGAAGTAGCCACTCCTAATTGCTTCTGTTCCCCATCGACTTCCGCTCCAAGCTCCACGATCTGCTGCTGTCCGCTAATTCGTTTCTTTTTCGAGGAAACCACACCTGCTTCTGACCAAGCTTGCTCCGCTGCCTCGTGGCACATCTGTGCCGCTAGTGACGCTTGAGATGGCACAACCCGTTCAGCTGCTGCGAAATTGTCCAAATAGACATGCCACCAGTGCCGCTCCTCTGAATCAGCCTGCCCTAACACTTCAGACATCCAGGGTGGAAGAACTTTTCCGCGGCATACTTGATGAAGTGGTGTAATCTTGTTTCGCTTCATGAGGTTCTCAGAGATTTCTTGCATAATTCCTACAGAGCTTTGCCATCCCATTGGGATGACCTTGCATGCCAATGCATATGTTTGTCCATGAACCCCATTGATAGCTTCTCCATCAACCAGTACGCTCAAGGCGAGATAAGGTAACCAACAACGTGGCAGCTTGAACAGATAGAAGGCGCTTGACATATCCGATTGATAACAGGCCAGACTTTCTCCATCTTCAATCACAATGCTCTGCCATGCAGTAATACTTGGCAAACTGTTACAACCACCTTCCAACTGAAACTGTGTTGCATTACTGGGAACTAAGTTCATGATAAGACGGAGAACAGGACGTCCATCTTTCAACAGTGTTGGTTTTGTAACCCCGAAAAGACCATTCAGGATAGGTTGTCCATTGACGCAGTAAACCTTTTCCAGCGGAATCCACTCGCAAACATTTCTCTTTACCAACTCCTCACCAATCTGAAGCTTTTCATCCCCTTTTATATGAACCTTACCAGGAAGCCTAGGCAAACAAACATCCCCAGGACCCTTAAGCAACTCCTTTGGGTTTTGGAGGAAGAACCTAGTTCGAGGGCCAACCCAATCCAACGCATCCACACTTCCCCCATGCTCTGCCAACGGCAATGCTGGCAAAACCTGCTCTAAGGTAAGCATCTCACAAATACCTATCTCTTCTCCCCCATATCCAACAACGCGGCTGCTCATGTCCTTTTTCCAGGCCTCGAGGCTGCAAGGTAGATCCTCGGTATCTTTTTGACACCGCGACTCAACCGCCTTCCTCACGGAGGCCGCAGCCCTCTGCTCTACTTGGGTCCAGCGGCCTACTGCTGGGCGTGGCACGGACCCGCTCAGAGCATTTAGCCCTACAAAGATCAAATACGTCCAAGCGTCCTTGGCCCAGCGCCTTACAGCGTCACGGGCAGACGCCTGTCTCAAATCACAAACCTGCATGGCCTGAACGAATTCTTCAAGCTCTCCCTCTCGGATTGGGAAAGTCACCCCCCGGGGACGCCCAGGAAGTGACTTGTCCTCAGCTGCACGGCTGTTAACCCAGCAACCGAAGAATTCCCGAGTGACACTTGTAACTTCGGCTGCCTCTAAACCATGTATAATCCACCAAGCCAAGACACAACCAATCATCTTGAGTGTCGTGCAAAGCTCGACGGACTCCCTCAATGTAAGGGTTCCAGAGCTAGAGTCAAACCCTCGACCACAAAATGTGGGAGTAACCGAAGTGGGCATTCCAAACCCATGCTCCTCCTCCTGGCCTTTCTCTTGCACGGCCTGGGCCAGCAAGACACTATCACTGCGGTGCCTTTTCACTTCTCGGGTGCCTTCTCCCGCTGCCGCGTCTCCGCATTGGGCTCCTGCGCACCCTGGCCCTTCCAGCCTCCTTTTCCGCGGCCTCGACCTTTGTCTCCCTTCTTGCCTCTGCCTTTTCCATCGCCTTGCCATGACGCATCTTCCCACTGCGCTCTTGTCTTAGTCTTTCCTTTTGCGCCTCCTTTCCAGTTGCTCGGCTTCGCGCCAGCAACTTGTGCTGCCAATCGCGCGTGCTTCCTGGCCTTCAAGACGATCTCGGGTCCTGCCGCCGTGGTCTCCTCGTAGGGGATGAGCTCCAAGTGCCTTGCTGCCCCCCAGTGTCCATCTAGCCCTGCCTGATGCAGGGAGATGAAGCGCGATGCTAGCAAGTCTCCAAGACTGTCTAACTCGCCAGACCTCAGGAGATCCACGGCCTGCGACAGCATGTGCAACTCGCGCAACTGAGGGCTTCCGGCTGACAGTTGGGGCTTGACCACGATCTGAAAGTAGGAGGAGATCCTCACCCCTTGTGTGGCGTCGGAATCGTCTCTCCTTGCCACGGTGACCTTGGCTGTCTGGTCCAGTCTCTCCCGGGCGTGGTCTATGAGCATCTTTAACACCGACCCGGGCTTGTGGATGGCCATCTTCTTGAGCGGGGGCTGCATTCTCCCAGAGTCGGAGCTGCTGCTCTCTTCCTCCTCCGAGCCGCTTCCAGAGCCCTCTCTTGAGCTGCTGGTCTGAGAGCTGCCGGAGCTCCCTCCGGGGCTGCCTCCTGGGTAACCTCCTCCTCTCTTCTTTCTCTTCTTCTTCTTGTCTTTCTTCTTCTTTTTCTGACCAACAACTTTGGTAAGGATCTGAGCCAACTGCTTCCCAGGATCCTTGTTGTGCTTCTTTTCCTTCTTCTTCCTCTCGCGGCGTTCCTCGGCCGCCTCGGCAGCTCGTACCATGAGTTGTTTCTGCAAGTTTCCGGTAGTAATGGCGTTTGAAACCTCCTCCAATGCCTCTGTAGGTTTCGCCTTCTCCTTCCCCTTCTTCTTCTTCTTCGGGGCTTCGGGATCGTTGCCAGCTCCTCCAGGAAGTCGAAGTTCTTGACCTGTCACCACAAGGGCTCGACCCGGACCGGCGGGGTCCAGCGGCCGGTGTTTGACCCTCTTCTTTTCTCTCTTCTTCTTCTTCTCCTCCAACTTCACCTCCACAGAGGGTGAATAACCTTCCGAAGAGGAGATGTCGATAGGCTCCCCGACACCTTTGGGGTGCACGGCAACTTTACCAGCATCCCTCGCGCCAACTCGACCAGCCATAACCTCGCGCGTCCTGGCCAGCCGCTCCCGCAAACGGGCGCGTTCCACGGCCTTGAGATCGCCTGGTGCTGGTCGATTTCCCACAGGTGGGTCTCCTGCAAGGCCAGTCTTTCCATCTGCAAAATCGCCAAGCTCTCCTTCCAAGCCAGGGTCCGCACGGCCAGCCTCGCCAGCACCCTCTATGGTAGGGCCCGTAGGGCGATTTTCGGGATCGTCCAACCCAAGGTCCTCCAGCCATTTCTTCAACTGCCGCAACACGGTGGCACTCATGTAGTCGCGTCGAAAACCTTCTGGACTGTAAGTCTTGAGCTGCGTAACATGCACCAAGCACTCTGATTCTTCCGTGCATGCCTCGTCTGAACATAGATGAATGTACCCAGCACGGCGGTTGAACCAGCTGGACAACTGTTTGGACACTTCCGGATCGGGGCATCCCAGGCTCTTGACGAAGACATTGATGTAGGGGTTGTCGTGCCCGGCCACATGCACTTCTGTGACCAGCAGACCTGCCCAAATGCCCTCTCTGCCTCCAGTTGCCTCGGGCTTCAAAAGGACTTCGATCACCATGCCTGGACCCAGTTGCAAAGCGTTCCAACCCGCTGGGTCCCCCAGGTGGAACTCTTGACCTTCTCTCCAAACGAACATCCCTACCTGCGCCGGGGCAGGGCGGGTCGCCCGTCAAGGGATGGGCGTTTGTCCCAGAAGACTGATGAAATCTTCCGGTGGAGTCGAATCTCAGGCTGTTCCAAGCTGCGGTAAAGTCGTTGATGTTTCCGACCTCCACGCGAGCTCTTCTTGCCCTTCTTCCGCTTACGCTTGTCTCGTCGGGACTTGTGCTGATTCTCCTCGGAGTGCTCACGCTTGTAACCTCGTGGAGGATGATCTGGTTCAGGCGGCCTACGCGGTGGGGCTGCCTTAGAAACCGGCCTCCCACTGGGGTCGTCAATGCGGTCGTCCTCCTCCTCTTCAGACTCTTCACCCTCGTCGCCTGAAGATTCCTGTTGCCTCTTGACCGGTACCGGTGGAGGTGGAGGCGGGGGCAATTCCCTGCGCTCCCGACCACTGTCCCTGACTGATCGTCCACGGGTATGAGGCTCCTCTACAGCAGCTGCACGAGCACGCTCAGCGCTGCTGAAAGAAGCACCCAGCGATCGCAGGGACCTGATGGTCCTCACAGCCGATACCAGCGTGTCCTCGGCCAGGGACCTGAGCGCGGGATTGTGCCACTTGCTTCCCAGCTCGGTCTCAAGTGCCTCCCACGCTCCACAGGCTAAACACCAGGAATCACTCCCTGGTGCCTCAACTTGTTTACACTTAGAACAAACTACCATTTACAACCCCAGCTGAGAGCCTAAACACATGAAGGCGTCACTATTATGTCATGAGACCGCGCAAACAGTTCGAAGAACTACCTGGTAAAATTTCAAGGAAAACCATGTTAGATTACCAGAGGGTACCCAGATTTGAATCGGCGCTTTCCTCAGCTACGTTCCAAAGTTGATAGGTTCAATCTCCGATCTGCGTTTCCTTCATGAATAGATATGTGTTTCCGATAACCTCCATAGGTGAAACCTCCAGTGATGATGTTCCTAGGAAATCCTCCATTTATACATATTTATACCATTTTTCCAGCTCTAAAATGCTATAAACCTCCATTGACTTCGGGGATTCTCGGCATTCCCGCATGGTAAATCTTGATTTCCACTGGCCAAGAATCCCCAGCCTGGCACCGTGGCGTTGGTGCCGGGTGTGCCGGGCTGAAATTCGCAGACACCCAACTCTCCTGGCGGGCAACGGGCAACGGAAGAGTTCCAGGCAAGGGCTTTTGACCAAATATATATATATATATATAATATATATATATATATAATATATATATATATATAATATATATATATGTATATAATATATATATATATATTGATATAATATATATATATATAATATAATATATATATAATATAATCTAATGATATATATGATATATATATAGTACTAATGTACCATAGTAAATCATGATAATAATGATGTTGATAATAATGATACTCATAGTAGTAATGATAATAAAATGCTGGATCCCCACAACAATGATCTATAATTGGGGGGTTCTTAAGGCATAGGGGGATCCCCGAGTCATCATAGGTTTCAATATGTCATCCATGACGACTGGATGATTTGGAGGTACCCGCACTTTAGGAAACCTATCTATGAAATATAGTTCTATAATGTGCAAAGCAAGTGGAGACATATGAATATATAGAAATTGCATGAACTATCCTCTGAATTTATGAATATATAGAAATTGGATGAAATATCCTCTGAATTTTGGCCCTTGAACCAATCATACTGCCAACCACAGGCCCGTCTTGTCCCGTGCAAATATACCAACTGGTCTGAGTCATCATCGATGTCTCCGATTCGTGGCTCATCCCCGAAACAATCTGACATACCCTCTGGTGAACTAACAAAAAACTATGGAAAATCACCATTCTTAATGGGAAAATCCACTATAAATAGCCATTTTCAATAGCAAACTGTTAGTTCACCAGAGGGTAGCTACATTGAAAATTGCCCACTTAGTTCGTTGATTTACCGATTTACCATGATTTACCTGTTAAAGATGGTGATTTTCCATAGCGAACTGTTAGTTTACCAGATGGTATAACATGTCATAAGCCCTCCAAAAAACACTAACCAGTCATGGCAAGTGGGATGATTCTCCAAGTAGCCATCCCTCGTATTATTCCATGAAATATCCCCATTATGATTCATTATGGCCCCTCTAAATGAACCATTAAAATACTCGTATCTACCGTATCCCATCCCATTGTACTAGTGGGTTGATAGGTTTCCGAATGCATAGGTTTGTTCGAATCATCCCCACGAAGCCAGGTAGTGTAACTCCCTATTTCATAACCAATCAATCATCATTTGTCAATGACATGGCATATGTTCCTTAAAAATTCTACTACAACTATAATTGAAGGTTAAATCATGTTAAATCCCAGTTAAGCCCCTATTTCATAACCAATAAACACAGCTATGTTTGACGGCCCAAATGGCCCAACGTGATTTCCGGCGCCTTGGTAGGAACAACAGCCCTGGGTGGCTCTACTCGCACACATCAAGGCGCAAGCCCATTGGCTCACCACCTGACACGTCACGGATCGTCATCTTTTTGTTGAAGGAAAACAAACAAACATCAGCCTGTAGAAATAGAATCAGTTCTTCATGTTTTATAAATTATAATCATCAGTACAATGATATAATCAGATTTTCACTGGGTTTATATGCCAACTTTATCATATTATGTAGATGAACATGTACATCAGCCTGTATATTATATGGTGTGTATATATATATATATTGTGTGTAGATATGTATAGATTGCTATGATTGCTGCTATTATATATATACTATATATGATAATTAGTACTATTATCATGATTACTACTACGATATTTATTAGGAGCAGTAACATTATGATTACTATCTATTCACAGCCCAAAACGAGTCGACTTTCATGGATTTTCACGGCCAAAAGCGTCAGACACCACCGACGTCTGTGATATCGGGTCCAACTGCAAACAAGGGCCGAACCTTGCTAATGATGGGGATTGATGGGGATATCCAAAATCAGGTGGAGGATACATGCCTTCATTGAAGTTCCAAGTATCTCCCTATGTTTTGTTGCTGAGAACATGTGTTGGTTGTATTCCTCATCTAGCATCAAAATCGTGATTGTGCGGATAATGTTATTTTTCGCTGGTTAATATATATAATATATATGTATGTGTGTCCTCCATTATTTGTAGCTAAAAAACATTAAAGCTAAAGTACTAAATTGCCCTTCACCTATATGTCCCCCAGTTGTAGCTTCACCAAGGTTTATCAATATCCAACAAATTGGGGAATGTTCACCTGTCAAATCTCATTTCAGCCCATGCGCCCGAAAGACAACTGACTTCAGAATTCCAGACTCTGCGGGTTTCCCTAGCCCTTTCTTGCAAAGCAAATACCTACCTTAGGTGGTTCACATCGCGGAAATATTGTTCAATTCGAGTGTGTCAGTGTTGGCTCAGCATCCCCATGTTGCTAAACAAGTTCTTGGGTGCTGTTGGTAATATTCCCAAAACGCAACCAGCTGCGGGTGTGTAGATACCGGAAAAAAGGTTGCTCTTTATGTGGTGCATACCCATCCAATCGAAGTGAGCACGATTCATTCCAAACCAACATTTGTTTAAGGCCTGGTACATGTTGAGGTGATTTAATTCAAATATCATTTGCGAAAATCGGAGTTGGAGCCCCACCACATATGAAATATCTCTCTAAGGAAACCCAGGTTTAGCAGCAAAATAATTGATGTCATGAATAATCACCATATTATGCAAACCCTGGCCATTACATCTAATTATATAATTCTAATTATGTGGGATGCTTAGTACTGAAAAATCATTATTACGAAAATATATATGATATGCTAATGCATAAGTGACTTATTACTTATATATTAGTATGTAGTGATTTTAATGATATATGTCAATATATGTACTCCATTTGCATATTGGGATGTGTATGTTTCCGTTGATACATCGTCCCAACAGGGATCCACGATGGCCAGAACTGCCCTGCTGATATCGTGATCGTTCATTATTCTTATTACGTTCATATATCATAAATACTTGATATAGAAATAGAATATTATAATATCTATATATATATATACGTATATGTATGATTCCTAATTATTAACCCCCATTTATTCCTCCAATATGGGAATTCACCAGTTCCCATCCATCGCACACAGTGGCGCCTTTCCCTCGGTATCCTTGCTGGAGCCCATGGTCAGGTTCACCGTCTCCGAATGCTCCTGGCCCTCCTGTGCCGCGCAGAAGGCGGATGATTTTCACCGATGTTCACCAGGGAATAAAATCATCAACACGACATCAGTCAGAAGTTCAACACGGCATTTCAGGGATATTAAAATCACCTATTTTCACCATAGAATCACCATAGAATGCCATCTTTGGGATGAACTATGGCGACCTGGGCGAATCGATGGTACTTTTCTCAGATGGCAAGGGGAAAATCCATGGTAAATCCATTGCCATCGCCATGGGTTTTATCATCTGCAAATGGATGGTTTTTCATGGCTATATTACCAGAGGGTACATGGCAGATGGCCATAGTATGAGATTGCTTTATCATATGATTTATAACTTGGTGGTTTAAATTGGGTAATTCCCTGCTAGTTACTTTGACCTCTAGTGGGTTAAGTGGGAAATCCATCTAACCAAAAAAATGAATCAAGTTGACTTAGTCTGTATGTGTTGCAAGATTTGAACAGTATGTTGTTTTTTAATATATGTAACCCAATATGGTTTTATTCAAACCATATAAGGTGATGGTAAAATAATATATATATATATATCGTAGTATCAAATGGCATCATGTGATTTGGTTGAGTCTTCGCTATAGTTTTTCTATGGCTGCATCTTCATGTTTACATCCTTTAACTATTTTTGAGTGACTCAGTGTCTTCAACGGTCTTCGAAAAATGTGATATGAATCATGTCTAATCCATGGTTTCAGCGTTGAGGTCGTGGTAGGTGGGGAAAAAAAATCGCTCAGATTCTCTGCATGTGTTAATGATACATTTTGACAAAGCGGGTTAAGGTGGGTAAAACAATGCCATAAACCACCCATGACTGGGAATGGTAAACATACCACCTATATATTTTTGGTGATGACTGGGGGATGGTTTATGACATTGGTTTAAGCACATGAGTGGCTATTGGCGGTGGTTTCGCACATATGTCCAATTTCACTACCAACATCTGCCCGGCTACCGGCTAGCACAGCAGGATCGCCTCCGTCATCCGTGGCAAGTGAAAATCACCTAGAAATAGAAGTTCTAATGGAAAATTAATGGAACAAAATCGACGATCCTCCATTGCCATCTTTGATGGTTTATTTCATGGTTTATTTCACCCACCCACTCTCCAACTAATGTGAAATTTCGTGAAATTCATGGTTTATTTCACCAACTAATGGTTTATTTCATGGTTTATTTCAGCCATGGTTTATTTGAAATTTCGATGGTTTGATCATTTTTTTCTGATTTCAGCGACTCACGAGGCACAGTAATCGATGAACGGTGAACCCTGCAAAATAGTACGGCATGATTTACCAATCATATGATTGCAAGGCAAAAAAAAATCATGTTGAACCCCCAGATTGATAACAATATATATATATCCATCTATGATTTATATTGATTTACCATCTATGATTGCAGTGGTCACCTGTAGAGGTGGCGCTTTTCCCATGGATTTTTGGATCTTTTGGCAGGACCCCGCCTGGGGCGTTCCAAAACGATTCGGCGGCACGGACTTGAACTCCTGGTCACGTTCCGCAGTGGTGACAGATCTATTTGAAATCGCCAAACATGTATAAAAATGACAAAAATGTTGGTTTTAGATTGGTTTTTAGTTGGTTTTGATGGTTTTTTGATGGTTGAGAGTTTGATGCTTGGAAACCAGTGGCTATGGGTCAACTGTTGCCGCAGTGCCCAGTCTCATCCCCTCCACAGCAATGAGTTACCAACATCAGGTGGGAAAACCCGTCCCGAAGTGAGCCAGAACAGACCGTGAGATTACGCATTTCCATAGACTCCTGACATCTTTGTTGAGTTTCCAACGCATTTTTGCTGCTTAAAGATCGATAGGTTTTTTTTCTGACCCCCAAAGTTTGGAGTTGAACCCCCGTGAAATGGGGAAACTTGCTATTTTTCCACCCAAAACAGCCGACTCCTGCAACCTCAGAAGTCAGCTCTGGATTCAACCCATGGTGCCACTGGGAAAACATGAAAGACCCCGCAAGCAGAAACATCATCAGTGAAAATTTCTTGCACCTGATAAACATGAATAAACATGTTCAATCTGGAACACCGTCCCAAAAACATCTAAGACAAACCTTCTGTGTTCAGTTCTGGTTGCTTTACAACAAACCGACTCGCTGGCCCAAAAGGTGAATCAGGACGATCCGCCCAAGAATGAGGCAGTAACGAGGCAATCGAATGACCCTCAACATTTGCCAAGCCAAAACAATAACGACAATGAGGTTTTGACATGTTTTGACCATGGTATTTGGGGGAAGTATTTTCAATCAAACATACATATTCTAATAACAAGAATCAAGGATATTGTTTTCAGATGACCATTGCAAAAAACATGGTGGCTCCAAATAAGACCAACAATTTCTTAGGTTCAAGCTTCTTCAGGTACTAGTATGTGTACACAAAAGACTAGTGTTGCTTAACCCACTAATAGCATCTAATAGCCATATATCTGTTGCTGTCATATCCCATTGATATCCCACATTGATATCCATTTATATCCATTCATATCCAATAAATGTTGCTCATATCTGCCCTTTCAATGAGATATCCCATTCATATTCCACTTCTATTCACTTCTGTGGTTCCATAAATGGGGGATCCCCAATAGCTGGATGGTGTTTGTAATGGACAATCCCAATCTAAAATGGATGGTTAACTGAATGATTTTGGGGTACAGGGCAGTGCTCCTGGAAGGGCCCTTGTCGTCGCATATGCCGGTGCCGCCTCGCAAAAACGGAGCATCCACTTGGGGGAACAGCAACAAAGATCTTTGCCTTATATGGGGATATGTATAGAAGGTGTGAAGGGTATACAAATATAATAGAGTATATATATAATATAATATATAACATATAATAAATAATATATTAGTATATAATAAAAATGTACTATGTAATATATAAGATGTTAAATATATAAGATATTAAATATATAAGATATTAAATATGTATATATATATATATATATATAATAATGTAAACATATATAAGATGTATAATATATAATAGATAATATCTAATATAAAATATATGTAATATATAATATATGTAATATATAATATATGTAATGTCTAATATATAAATAATATATATGTAGTAGAAAATATATGTCATATAG
>Ga0126342_10014282_pt1 | contig 14030 bp, 15 predicted proteins | sample Cyp1metagenome_FD_92528 | JGI IMG/M metagenome (GOLD analysis project Ga0126342, IMG submission 92528) | Coral microbial communities from Lord Howe Island, Old Settlement Bay, Australia - Cyphastrea 1 metagenome | ecosystem: Host-associated > Invertebrates > Cnidaria > Coral ...
ATCAACAGGTTGGACCAACCTACCCTTAAATAAAAAAAACACACAATTGCAAAATGAGCCCCCCTTCCGACTTCGAAATCAGGGCTGAGGGGATACATATGTAATAATATATATATATATATTTATATTTATTTATTATGTTACGTTATGTCAAATTATGTCATATTATATTATACTATGTTAAATGGTGTTATCTTATGGTTTGTTATACTATAGTATATGTCAGTTTGCTTTATTATGCGTTATATTTAAAACATGATAATTAAATAATAAACACATAAACAAATAAATAAATAAATAAATAAATAGTAGAAAAATATATATATTATAATATATTATAATTAGACATATATTACATTATATCACATCAAACTGACCTGTTGCTTTCTGCCTCCATGGCGGCGCAAATGGCGGAAGAGTAGGTCTCTTCGTCGGCGCCGCTGTCGCGAAGCTCGTCCAGGAGTTCTAAGGCCCAGCTCCAGGTGCGACCCTTCGGCGTCTGCCCCTCCTACAACATGTGACATGTGTTGCAAAACGTGTTGCAAAACGTGTAAACGTGGAGAACTGAAGAAATTAAAGCACATTAAAGCACTATTTGACTATTTGGGCAAATGATGGCAAATAACAAATAGTCACAGAATGTCACAAGGTGGGGAGATATGTTTTTTCGATGGAGTCTGGGCTTTCTCGAGCGTTCCTGCCATTGCCAGGCCAAATGCTTGATGTGCAACTTGTGCAGGAAAGCAGACAGCCAACTGGGCTTTGGGCCGAGCAGGCCATAAAACGCTTCCTCGAGAGCAGAAACGGAGCTGCAGGCTGATGTTCCGGATGGTAGTGTCACGATGTCTCACAGTCTCACATTCCATTTGCTCAATTTTTGCATATGTTTGCACTCCTTCATCCTACAGTATCTGAGGCCAGTCCAGAATAACACTCTACTGCCACACAGTACCACCCCCATTGCGCGCTAGCAGATCAACATCATCTCACAACTTTTCATTTGGTTTTGGGCAGCTGATCCCGGATATTCCCATCATCCATTCCCAATTGTCCCTGATATTGCCAGTAATCTGATACTTCAGATAATCTCTGATCTATTCTGATCCCTTTGTCGCCATTTGATGCCAGGATGTGCCAAGCATCAGCGCTTCCATTGAAGAAGGTGAGTTGCACCTTGTCTTCTGCAACTTCGATTGGCCGAATGGCCTCTGCCAACGACATACCGTGGACCTCGAGACACAAAACAAGCCAAAAAGACAAGGCATGACAGGACTAGAAGCCTAAGCTCTGATATGCCCTGATTATCCCTGATTCCTCTGCGTGTAACCATCTTGCGAGACAAAGTGTCAATGTTGAAATGTGGAAATATGATGAATTGTCGCATCCTGGAAGACAAAAGAACCCTTAAGATACTTCCCATCGCACTTCCATATCTTTCCACATCTTCCACAAATCTGCTGCCAAAATTCATCCTTTCAGTGGCTTCTGCCGAGGCACTGCAACACCGCCAGCTGCAAGAAGCTGAAACCCAGGCTGAAGGCCCAGTTCTCAGTTCACTGCTACGCTACGCACCCATGAAGTTGACAGGTCTCCAGGATGCCTGGATAAAACCTACAGACCTGTCCTGCCGATTTCTTATGATTGTAATTGTAATGATTTGATCAGATTCCAACTGAAAGTATGAACAAATATAAACAAGTGTTGGATCAGGTTGACCAAGCCCTTCAGGAACTTTCAGAAACCTCAAGTAAGAAACGACTTCAAATACCGCACCGTACGAGTACCGCACCAAGTCATCTCCGAGGATCTTTCTGCCCTGGAGCCCCCCTCAAGTGCCACAATCGACACTCCGCCGCCAAGCTCTCGTGGGTTCTCCTCCACTGTCACCCCCAACCTGAAACTGCACTCGCATTGCACTCGTATGCACTCGCGTCATCGAGGCTTCGTTAACCAGAACTCATCAGAACTAATCAGAACTAGTCACAAATCTATTCAAGTCTTAATGTACCAATATTTATCACTTGCGGCCTAGTTGCGGCTTTTGCAGTGTGACGGTGAGGTAGTTGCTCTCATTCATTGTGTCTACCTGTACTGCCGGTGTCAAAGGCCAAATGACTGCTTTTGCAGCTACTTCCTTTGGAACTTCCTTTAGAGCACACAACAAATACAACAGCAGCAAATGTCACAGTCAACGTTCAGCTGAGGCACGGAATCTATTTTCACCAGTGGAGCAATGAGATCCGACCACATTTCTTCAGACTCCACTTCTTCGTCTTCCTTGGAACTCGACGAATGGCGATGTGAAGCGATAAAGAAAAGGTGAACGAGTGGCCATGGCATGCCAAATTTAAATGAATCCTGGTCTCACATCCCAAATTCCAAGAGGATGCTCTACCCATCTCAAATACCGCATCGCCATACCCATGCCAAATGTGCCAGGGAAGCGACTCTGAAAAGGAAGGACAACGGGGCCTGAAATCGAAGCTCCTCTCCTTCAGGTACCAGTTGCTCCTGCGGTAAGGACTGCCTTAGTGACGGCCCCATGGGAATCACATTTTGCAGAGGTTCAAAAGGTTCAAATGGGTTTCCCTGAATAGCGTTTACCATTCGCGTACATATGGGCGTAAGTCAAAAATTGGATGTGGATCGTGCCGCGCCGGTCCATACTGTCCATACGTATGGGATGGTGTGGACAAATTCTGATCCATACCTTACATTTTGATTCGCACCTGTATGTTTTGGACTTTTCATATTCATGTTTGTTTTGTTTATCTATATTTATATATGTATACAGTATATACCTATAATACCTATATGTGTGCAGTATATACAAAATTATACATAGCCTCCGGTAAACTAACATAACATAACTATGGAACATACCACTTTTAATAGGCAAATAATCATCCATAAATGGGGATTTTCAATAGATTATGTTAGTTTACCGAAGGTTTACTTGCATATCATTGTACTATTTGTCTGTTTGCATGCCAAGTGTGCATACAAAGATATTATGTACAGTATATATTATAGATGTGTATATATATATAGTTCAAAAATGTAAAAAATATCATAAAATAATCATATATTATCTAATTCATTCAAAAAATACTACTGCTTATTCTTGTTTTGCACATATCCACGGTGCACTTGGTGCTTTTTCGTATTTCAATTCTTGCTGAGCAGCTTGATCCAATCCAATGGAGTTCCGATGTCCTCCTCTAGCTGCCAGACCTGGGAGTGCAGGCAGATGGAAGATGTTGGAATAGTTAGGTCCTTGAATGTTGTTGAGAAATGTTCATAAAAGAATGATAAAGTGTTGATAGTGTTACTGAAAATTGATGAAAATTGGATATTGCCTGTCGCTCGATAGTCTGTCGATAGTGTCGGCTTGGGGTGGTTCTTCAATGTTCTTCAGCCCAATGGCCAACGGGGCAATACTTTGCACAGTCTTGTTACATCTTGTTACAAAGTCGCATGGTTTCGCCTTGCCCCCAGGTGCTTTCAGAAAAGCTGGGAGCCTCTCAGGCCTTCAGCCGCAAGCTGACCAGGACAGCGATTTTAAATGTTACCCTTCCTTGCGTAAAGTTTACCAAACAAAAACTGAATTTTAACGGTTCTTTCTCAAGACTCTGCCAATGGCCAAGTTTTCACAACTCAGATATAGTATGATATAGTTGAATTATGTTGAATTTGTATGGATTTGCTAATGCCAGCCCTCCAGCCTTCTTTTGGCACATCTGCCAAGAAGCTCCTTTGTTCAGGCTTGACAGAGGCGTTTCGAACTCCACTTCTTCACCTTCAGGAACCTGCAGGGGGGAATGGGTCAAATGGAAAAGGAGTGTGGATTGGTGCGGTGTGGCGTGTGCCATCTATGGCAAATCTGAGTCGGCATCAAGTGCTTCGTCGGGCCGCTCTTCAAAATCAAAAAGGAAAATCAAACAAAAAAAAACTCAAAATGTAAGAAACATAGACCAATTACCAACACGAAAACGAAAGAACAACACGAATCCAAACAGCTTCGGATCAAGAGCAGCTGAGGAACCAAGGCTTCCTGATTGGGTGTGATGAGTGTGTCTTGGATATTTTGCTTCAGTTGATCCAGAGGTGTCTCAAACTGTATGGCCTCATCCTCTGGAACCCACCTGCGGCATGAATTTCAATCAGAACTGCAACGAGGCTTGCTCATTTAACAAATCAGACGTGATATGATCCGATATGGTGTGATCCACACTTCAAGACCTTGTACAAAGGTAACACAATGTTGATGCCCAACTGCCCAACTGCGCTGACCAAGGCACTTTTCTGTGGGCTTGGGCGGTAGAAGGCCAGCCCTCTCGAGCAGGGCTCGCACATCTGGCCCTTTCCCTGGACCTTTGGCGTGTAAGCACACTCGCGACAGTCGGGACGGTGCCACACGTGTCCGGCATTGCCAGGTCCTAAGTGGAGCCCCATGTTCAGAACAAATGTGTTCTGCGTCTGCCTGTCTGTGCTTGAGTTTTGGCTGCAGAATATACCGCTAAAATCTAGTAAAGTGGTACTGTAAATCCAAGCTAAGCATGCTAATCATTGGAAAAGAACACAACTCCCACAACTCCCAAGCCTGTAGAAGCCGAGCAAATCACCAAAATCACCAAACAAAGATAAGCAGAGCGCACCGAGCATCGAAAAAGCCAGAAGATGACCTGCCGTGATAATGCAAGCACAAGCAGCGCAAGCAGCGCAAGCCAGGAGTGCAGTGAACACCGTGGTCTGCCGGCGCGGAATATGTCGCATGGCGGCAGAGAAGCATGGCTACCGCATGGCTCCCTCTGCTTGTGAGAGGTAGGCCTTACCAAGTTGCCTCGTCAAGTTTGATCCAAAATGCAGTTGGGTAGTAAACATGCGACAGGACTCACAGGACCAGACTAAGCCGGATTAGCAGCCCAAATCTAGTACTCATAAATCAACCAACCCAAAGACAAGAAATGCTGATTATGGACGATTAATTTTTCTTGCACCATCACCAGCTATTATGTTTGAAAGTGAGGAAAAGACTGTTTGGAAGCTTGCCCTGGGTCCATGTGAGAGAAAAAACAAGTCTGTGGTCTTCCGCATCTCACCTTCATCCTCCCTCATCTCATCATCATGCAACCCCGTTTTCGGACAACAACTTTCAAAATATACCAAGAGTTGCATGAGAATCGATTGAAATTGACATGTCTAAACACTCAAAGTATCGTCCTATATTTTTTGATATTTTTTGAATATCTTATGTGTGATTTTTGCAAATCCTAGAAATGTCCCGTGCTTTCGGCATCGGCATCGGCTTTGGAATTCCCAGACGACTGGACCTCGGCGGCCGCGGGGGTCGTCCATACATGGTCGCCCGTTCCGACGGCATCTCTCGAATGGCCGGAACACCTCAGGTAGGCCATGGCACCGTCTAACTTGCAGAATTCTTACAGAATCCTTACAGAAACCTATCAAGATACAGCAAATCTTATCAAATCTGAAGTTGCACTGGAAGAAAGTGATGGATGGTGATGGGGCAAATCAATGCAAATTACTGCGCCTAGATGTGTTCAATATTGTTCAATGACAAGGTCACAGGTCTCCGATATGAGTTTGGCTCAAGGCGACATCATGCGACATCTCCTTGTCTGCACAGCTGCGCTCTCCTGAGCAGGGCACTGCAACCACGACTCGGAGGCTTCTTAGGCGATGATGGCGACAGAACGTTGGAGATGTCCCGCGACACCTGCAAAACTCATCAGGGTGGGATGCTGGAAACCTCTTGCTGTGCGGCAACCCGAAGCCTGTTTAGTTTAAACTCTGAAGCAACAACATGTGATAAACTTATGTAGGTGCATCTTTAGTAATCTTTACTAATCATTACTATGTCTACGTATAGTTATTACATGTGATTCCTATCATCATTAAATTATATAAATTTATATAATGTTAATGTCATTAATCAAGCTGTCGTATCACGGGGCTTGAGCCTCCAGGCTCGCCTTCTTGGGCTCTTCGGGCTTTGCAGCCTCCTGAGATTCGGTCCCAAAATGCCCCAACCCAGGTGGCCCATGCTGACACACCGACATCTTAATCACTGAAGGAGGCAGCATGTGTGGAGATCTGTGGACATAAGCAAGTGAGTTTCAGTCGAATGTGCGGTGACCACTGATTCACGATGTTTCACCTGTCACCTAAGGAGGAACGTCAGGGTTTTAAAAAGTGAATCACCCCTCCTGAAGCTCACTGAGCATCAGCGTGGCAGAATTCAAATCGTTCACTGCCTGCGGTCATTCGAGGCTGAGTATGGGAGAGCATTTTGTGAGGGCAAAACAGGACCTGAGCTGCAAATGTTGCAAAGCTGTGAGGCACTGGTTGAATCTTTTCATGATAAGACCTCTTGAGAACAGCCGGTCAAGCAGCGTCAAGCACCCAATTTTTCAGTTTGCGCTTCCGGTGTTTCTTTTTTCTCCCGCTCTTTGGTCACTTCGAGCTCAGCCAGGATTTACATCGTCTCATTGAGGTCACGACCTGTTGACTCAAGCCCAGGAGGCCATAGGTCAATGATACATACATTACATCTACAAATGAAAACTAAAAACGTGCCAACGTGCTGTAAACTGTCATTGAATATACTGTATACAGTTGCATGATATCGTGAAGCAAGGCGCCTTTGATGCACTCCTGATAGCCCTTCCTCGGCCTCCTTAGCATTTCAGTATGGCATCCAAACCAAAAACGAGTCGCGCCAGCCGGAAATGCGAGAAGTGCTGAGCGCGGAAAAAAAAACATAAAAGGAAGAAACTGCACGTATTTGGGGGCTGCAAGGGTGAGTTTGTCAAGGTTCGCAGGTGTAGCGACAATGAGCAGTTGCTCGAAATAATGGAGTTTATGGATTTATGGATGGCATTAAATTTACTAAATTCAAGGATTGATTGGAATCTGTCTCAAAGCAATGCCAGGCGTCATGTATTCAATTTTGAATTTTCTAACGCCCCCTTCTAGTTGATGGCTCGGCGGCCGCAATGCTGGAGGCAAACTTTCAGCTCCAGCTAGGGGCAAAATGCACTTGGCATCTTTGGTGATCTGCAGACATGGTGTTTCCACCTTGGATAATACGCACGGATGAGAAATGCTGTTTTGTTCTCCAAAAAAATGACGAAAAACAAACATATTAATAACATGATATATAAATATAATGTATGATGATAGCATGTAGTGGGTTGCACGCTACCGGTACTTGTGGAGTAAATTCTGCCTAGCGACTCCTACCTCTTCATCGTTCTGATTTATGAAAGGTGGCCATCAACATAATCCACAATCACAAATCCCAAAAACATGGTAACAACGTCTGTAAGAGGCCGTGTCGGCGATGACATCACATAGTCCCAGGACGATGATGGAAACTGTAGCAATTTGCACATTTTTATTTTTCTGGGCTGAATTTTTGGTGCAAATCCTTTGGAAGGGCAACCTCAAAAGTGGAAAATTTAGCGTTTTACAAACACAAAAGTGCAGCTTTGTTCGCCGAGGGTTTCGCCGAAAAAAACCCTTTCTTGGAAGTGTAGGAGAACATCCAGCAGCATAGCATGACGTATGTGTGGAAGTGCCAGAGAACATCCAGCAGCGTAGCATGACGTATGTGTGGAAGTGCTAGAGAACATCCAGCAGCGTAGCATGACGTATGTGTGGAAGTGCTAAAGAACATCCAGCAGCATAGCATGACGTACGTGTGGAAGTGCTAGGGAACATCCAGCAGCGTAACATAACGTATGTGTTGGAGTTCGAGAGAACATGCAGCAGCGTAGCATGACGTATGTGTGGAAGTGCTAAAGAACATCCAGCAGCGTAACATAACGTATGTGTTGAAGTTCTAGAGAACATCCAGCAGTGTAGCATGAGGTATGTGTGGAAGTGCTAGAGAACATCCAGCAGCGTAGCATGACGTATGTGCGGAAGTGCTAAAGAACATCCAGCAACGTAGCATGAGGTATGTGTGGAAGTGCTAAAGAACATCCAGCAGCGTGGCATGACGTATGTGTGGAAGTGCTAGAGAACACCCAGCAGCGTAGCATGACGTATGTGTGGAAGTGCAAGAACATTTACGGAGTAGAAGTCAAACAGAACGTTAGTACCCCACCCCACACCACACCACACCGCCCCCACCGCCGAAATATCAAGACGCCAAAATATCAACACGCGCCTGGCCTCTTACTGGCGTTGACACCAAAAACATGCATATAAAAAGTCGAAAATCGAGACATAAAGGAACAAATTACTAAGGCAACTGGGGTGTGCCGGGAGGTCTGGCGGTTTTTTGTCAATACAGAAGGATCTTGAAGCATCCTTGTTCAAGCGACAAAGGCAATGCTGCTGCCAACTGATGAAAATAGGAGGCCTACCTTGGTTTGCAAGTCATGCCTGGACCCCTTGTCTTGATCATAGATTTGTTTTAAAAAAGCTGCTGAAGAAACTTTGGTGTCGTTCCATTTCAGACAAGGAGGCCCCTGATCTTTTCACTGAAGCTTGCAACTGCACATCCAAAAAAGAATCAAAAGAACCACAAGGAGTCGCTAGTTCAAGTGAAGAAAAAAAAACACAAGCCACGGTGCATGGAGGAATGTTACCATTCACGCGGCAGTACGGAATCTCTCCCATACCTCGACTGGACTCAAAGATTCCAAGAATGTTTGATAATGCAGCCATATCTCAGTATCTCTCATGGCTCAACGACTAATCTTCCTCTGTTGTTTCGTGTTGTTTCCGCACATGACATCATATGACCCGATATGCTGAGATTTGCTGAGTCGCATTCCCTCGGATAAACGAGGCCATGGCAATACTCATGTGAACTCCAGCTGCTGCTCAGTGCCGCCATGTAAAACATGGGATCCGTGGCGTTGCTTCGTATGAAACCGGCTGGAATGATGTCGCTGTAGGTCGCCCAGTTGGTTGTGAGGCCGTTGTCCCCGGAGATAGTTTGCCCCAGAATTAAATAGCCTGGACGCGTTGTAGCCAAACGTGTCTCCAGTGCTTGATGCTATAAGAATGGAATGCCGGTCTTAATGGAATTGACAAAAAAATCAGATGCGACGAAAGTATGCATTCAGAATTGCCCGAGTGTACTGTACACATCACATTGCAATGCGTGTATCCATATGCATGTATATTATATATATGTGTGTGTGCGCCCCTCTATATGCATTGTGTGTAATAAATGCAGTACACACACAGCACGCATGATATATATATATTATTATTATTATTATTATTATTGTTGTTATTATTATTACTGTTATTATTATTGCCATTATTATTATTGTATATTATTGTTATTTTATTGTTACAAGTATCATTATTTTATCATATATGAATGATTAATGTATGCGTGTATGCAGTATACGTTCTATGCACAGTACAAATATGCGTGTATATATAATTACAATAATTATATATATATATACGTATAATTACGTATATATACTGTACATCGTCTCTGTACTGTTATGTGTTTGCTTCTTGTCCACTTCTAGGATTCACTGAGCATTTTAAGGAGCTCCAAGCGCAACCTGGTCGCGCCACTTAGCGAACACCTCTCCTGCAGCATCGGCATCGAAACAGCGGCGAAAGCACTCGTCCGGTCGGTGTCTAAGCACCACCTCATGTGGCATGTCTGGCTGTAGCAGTTGCAAGGGTCACTGCAAAAATATGCGAAGATGGAACTTGAACACACGGAATGCGCAACTGCATCAGGCTAATACCACCGGTTTTTATTTCACGCCAAAAAAAAACACCATTCAGAGATAAACTGATATTCTTAGTTCAAATTTCAGAAAACGGTGCAGCTGTCTTGTGCAAATGGAGTAGACGGTGCTTCCAGGATCACCAACCACGGCAGGCAGCGACTCTCGAATCACATGAGCGATCAGCCAGCAACCATACCAATGCACGGGGTACATGTAGGCCTTGCCGCTTATGCCTTTGCTCTCACCTCTGCTGATGAAGCTCTGCTATGTTGCTTCGGAAAGGATGCTCTGACTCTATGATGCTGAATTTAAAGGAATTCATATGTTTGATTATGTTTGTATTTATCCGTGTGCCCCCTTTGGCAGGACATGCTTGTCAATGATAGCGGGATCATAGCGGAAAACCTGCAAACACCGTGAAGATCCTTGAAGTCTATCCAGAGACTGGTCACCATGGCGCGTCACAGATAGGAAGCCAAGCCGTCTCTCGAAAAACTGGAAGTCGTCTTCCAAAATCTCACGCTGGGTTCCCTTTTCACTAGAAACCAGCAGCGTCACAAACCAACAATCCCCGGCCGATCGCCGAAGCATGTCCAGCATGGTTGGACGGACAAACTTCAGGGAACGGTAAAGGCTGGAAAGAAGAAGCCAAACTTTGGGCTTGCAGGTGATGTTGTAATGAACCTCAGCTGATGCGTCTTCTTCCAGGAGATTCGACACATGCATTCACATGTCATTATCCACACTGCATTCGCTACATCGTAGCTCAGCATTCATCAATGCCAAGATCTGCGAATGATCTGCAAAGGTACCATATCGGATGGTTTCAGGTTGTGGTGCTCCAAGCGCACAGCCGGCCAGCGCTGCAGAAACTGTGCAACTCCATCTTCCAAGACTGTGCTCCTTGGCTTGGACACACAAAAACGAAGAAACAAAGACACAGCGTTCTGAGGGGTTCTGATCAGACAAAAAAAAATCACATTTCGAATGTTTCGGGTCATGGGCATTCTTCAGCTTGCAAGGCTCTTCTGCGCAACGGGCTAGCGTCAACCTATTTCCGTGCTGGATTCTCTCCGAACTATAAGGACAAAACATAACAAAACGAGCGAATCGATATCAAATTCGGGCAGTTGTCGCTTTGATGCTATGTTGTGCTGCTTCTTTGGCAGCTTGCCCTGAAGTTGTGGTCTGACCTGCGGTCACATCTGGTGAAGTGGTCGGAGTCGGTACATCTAGGCCTCCAAGGCCGCCAAGGCCTCACAGACAACTGCTTCGCGGGCCATTGTGTATCGCCCATGTACAAAAGTGGGTTCATTATGGTTCATTTCTACGTATCCTTTACCTTGCAATATGTTCCAATCAGATCCAACATGATCCAACAAGGATAACAAGGGACAAGTAACATACAAGAATGAAACACAGAAGCGCGGCTGGCACAGCCGCTGATTGTAGGCAAACACAAAGCCAACGCAGCGTCATCACATTGAAGACAGCCAGCCGGGGTGATGAAAGATTCAGATGCATGGCACGACATGGCCACCGCAAGGAGCCATGGGGCTAAGTAGCCAGTGAAAGCATGTGAAAGCGGCAATTTGCGGTGGATTGTCCAAATGGCAAGGCTTACCTCAACACAGTCAGCATTCTATTTCAAAGGGTCTTGACACTTAAAGCGTGAGCTGGTGCTAATTTTGAAATTGGTCTTGGCAGCAAGAGAAGGCAAGCGTCATGGCGACATCGAATTTGTGCATTGTTCGATGCTGTGGTGGTTCGTCTAGGTGGGAAAGGGGCTGCAGATTGAGTTAAAACTTTGGAGCTGGCAGCCAAGCCAGAACCCGGCCAACCGCCTCAACAGATACAAGCCTTTAAAATGACTGAAGGACGCAAAAATAAGAATTACAACAGTCACAATGGAGCTTGACAATTATATATATATATATATTCATTCAATTATGTGTTTATTTATTTACTATTAATTTATTGATTTATTTATTCCTTCATATGTACAGTATATTGTTATATTCAATGGTACATTGAAAAATATTGAAAATATACTGATTTTATATTGCGAATTATTGCGAATTATTGCGACATGCAAATCATGCAACGACCAATATATAGTGGACCACGACCAAAGCGGCCTTGATGCGATCGCCTGGCTTCACAGCAAGGCTGCAGTGCTTCTCCTCAGCACCTTGATCTGCCTCACTCGGAGCCGCAAAGAAAGTCACTTCAGTAACACTGGAGTCCCATGAATCAATGAAAATGAATGAAAATGAATGAACAATTCCCATGAGTTCATATGAAGTATGCATGAAGTATGCAATATGAATTGATATCACTTATATATATATACATACGTGACATAATTCATGAGTGTCGTAAGTTTGCACAATTATATGTAATTATGCGATATTATTTATGTTTACATTGTGTACATCTCAGATTGTGATGGCCATGAGCCACGCCTGGCGCTCCTCAGCAGTGTTCCACTGGGCCACTGGCGTCCTGCGAGAGCGCTGCAGGCAGACTTAGCACAACCCGACAAACAGATACGAAAAACATGTAGATGACATATGAATCAATATGATGCAATGCAGATTCAATGTAGGAGTGGGCGGAGAACTCAATGAGTAGATCATGTCCATCATATCATCATACAACATCATCATTTACATACTCAATCGCATTGGAAAAAATGATCTGTCTCTTTGGCTCGTCAAAGTAGTTTCGAGGCCTCTGTCTGGGATGCATGTCGATGTCTTCGATCACTAACCTCAGCCGGAACAACTCAATCCCAGTCCCAGACTTATCCATTGGGGGGCAAGCTATGAGCTGAGGCAAGTTGCATTTCTAAAAGCTCAATTTCACTACATTCATTATATTCCAATATATTCCACGTCATTGCTTAGATTCGATGTAAAAAGTTGGTTTAAAGCATCAAGAAGGTGCAAAATGATCGGCCTTGATCTGGAGCTGTCTCGCTTCACCTGACGCCGCAAAACGGTCCGACCCTCAGAATTGAAGGGCGACTGAAACGGCATCACTTGTCCAGCAGGGAAGCTTCGTGTTTGCAAGGAATCCTTTCTGATCATGCATGCTACTCTGCAGATCTCTGCTGATCAAGCAATCGAACTTATTTCTGATGGAAACACGCTGAGAACGTGCGCAACTTGGAGAAGAGACTGGGATGGAATGCAGCTTTGTGCAGCTCGTTCCCGATATAACTATGAATTTCATTAAATTTCCTTGACAAGTGATTGGTCCTGGATATAAAATCTGCCGTGCCCCATTTCAATCCATGTTATACTTCCTGGATCAACAAAACAGAGTCCAAGTTGAAATACACAATTTCGCATCCTTTGCGGCTGCAATATGCTGCAATGCTGTACCTATATTATAAACTATCAACACATCTGTCAATTTCCCACACCTATACATATCTATACTAGCAAATATCTATGAAATATCTATGACATATGAAATGTTCATTACATATTTGTGAAATATGTTTTTTTGTCTCAAACCTGTAGCAGAAATTCAGTACCTCCAGGCCAAGTCGGGCCAAGGGGTCCGCATGGATCGTTGCCGGGCTGGGTTTGTCCAGTTGCACCTCAGGAAGGTTGGCATATCGATTCGGATCGATTCAAATTGAAAAAATGAACATTCTTGAAATGTGTTTGGGTCTGTTTGGGTTGTTTAATGCATGCACTGCATATGTTTTGAATTGTTGTTGTACTAATTATTAGGTTGTTTATTATGTATGTTTATATGTGTTTATGAAGTATGTCGTTCACTGCGATTTGACAAAGTGACATGTTTGGAAAGTGCTTTCTGCCGTATCCTACAATCATCATTCCCAATCATTTCCAACAGCAAAAGTCATCAATATCTTCCAATTCTTCTGTCCTTCCCATCGTTTCGTGCTTCAGCCGTTTCCCACGGGTTCCGTGGGAAAGGACCCGCCTTGAAGCGAGCAGAGGTGCCGCGAAGGTCACCGCGCTGGTGCATCAGATTCGCCTTCCAAATCGATCGTCACGAGTCACGATCGTCCAGCAAATATGTCATGTATAATCATATATGTATGTATGTATGTATGTATGTATGTGCGTGTATATATATATATATATGTATGTATGTATGTATGTATGTATGTGCGTGTATGTATATATATATATGTATGTATGTATGTATGTGCGTGTATGTATATATATATATATACATATATGTATGTATGTATGTATGTATGTATGTGCGTGTATGTATATATATATATATGTATGTATGTATGTG
>Ga0126342_10014283_pt1:0-12500 | contig 14030 bp, 13 predicted proteins | sample Cyp1metagenome_FD_92528 | JGI IMG/M metagenome (GOLD analysis project Ga0126342, IMG submission 92528) | Coral microbial communities from Lord Howe Island, Old Settlement Bay, Australia - Cyphastrea 1 metagenome | ecosystem: Host-associated > Invertebrates > Cnidaria > Coral ...
CTCCGCCCCGCCCGCCGCCCCCCCCCCCCCCGCCGCCCCCCCCGCCACCCGCCCCCCCCCACCCACCCCCCCCAACCCCCCCCAACCACCCCCACCACCTCCTCCTCCTCCTCCTCCTCATCCTCATCCTCATCCACAACATTCCCCAACCATCATCTTTCTGCCGACGCCTTCCATGTCAAGCGTGTCTGCCCGATGCGCGCCAAAGCCTTGCACAACTTGGGCGTGAAGGTCGTCCAGTGGGTGACTCCACGGGCCAACAAGCTGCGCAAGCTGTGGGGATTAGCCAACAAATACCATCTGGTAAACTAACGTAACTATGGAAAGATCCACCATTTTTCATAGGTAAATCCACTATTTCTATGGCAATTTTCAATAGCTATGTTAGTTTACCAGAGGGTACCAACAAAATGTCAGGCTAGCTACAGATTGCACGAATTACCACTAGACTGTTGACCAGTTTGCCAGAATCAAAAAGTGTACTGCAACAAGGTGTAGAATATTTATCCATACCTTGCCATACCAACCATACACCATGTGTCTCATATATCAACCGGAAAAGAAAGATCAACATTGTACAGTTTTGTCTACAATTGTCAAGGCAAAACCATGTCTATATAACCAGGTGTTTAGTTCACCTATTTAGACCTGTATCATCTGGCTGTCGATGTCAGCTATTTTCCATCCAATGGCATGGGTGACATCCAGGGCGGCCGGGCGGTGCTGTTGGAAGTCTTCCTGGCTTGGTCCTACGAGTACCAAAAGAACAAGGAGGCCATACTCGATCCGAAATCCATCAGGGAAGCTGGTGAAGGGAATACGTCCTGGCATATAAATGTTGGTTTAGTGCAGGACAATCCCCATGAATCAGGGTCGTCTTGCAACTGAATGAGCGGAAACGGGAGGGTATTGAGCCTTGGAAGAATGATGTTTTACGCATGCAATCTCCAATAGTTGGCATCAGCGGAGGGTGCCTTGCGGAGGGTGCCTGGGCGGAACTTGTCCGATACATTTCCACATCTTTTTGGCGGACTGAGTAGTATGAAAATCACGATAGTTTGTACGTTCCATGCTCACTTGGAAATAAGATTGACTTTAGTCCGCCCAATTTCTGGCGGCGCTGATCGAGAACACCTGACCCTTCAGCGAACATCCAATCCACCAAAGTCATGGAGACATGACGTCTTTCTGGGTCTATCCGATCTATCCATCTGGCCTGGCTGGCTGTCTACTGTACCTACTCTGAGGAGGTATCCACTTCAGCAGCGGCAAAAGCCGATGTTGGTTGATGCCATACGTCAGATATCGTCGGACCATGTTTCGCTCACTGGTTGTTGGCCTGAAAGGTGAGATGCCACAAGATGAACGAGTGCTTTGCTTAGCGCAAAACCGCGGAATTGGCGTCGGGCTTGCAGAGTTGACAACTGGGGCTGAAAAGGGAGACATTCTCCAGCTTCATATTTCTCTTTGCTGGATGATATCCTGAGTTGCTGGTGATATCGGTGATATATTCCATCCATATTATTCCATACTATTCCATGCTATTCCATCTTACCATTCAACTCTTCCGCAACGGTATGGCTTAAGTCAAGACGATGGGATGGCCACCAAGACGGATGCTTCTCTCACTTGATTTCCATTGAGTTTTGATTGAGTTTGAATGATATGCAATGAGCTTCATTAATCTTCAATGATCTTAACAATTCTTAACTACTGTTCATTGATTTCGATTGATTTCGATTGATTTTCATCGACTTATTGGAGTGCTTTCCATCATTGGTGTATCTCCACATTGCCAGCACCAGCTGTCATGTTTTTTGCGGAGGAATCAAGCTCTGGTGAACTACTCCAAGTACATTCTCGGAAAGAAGCTGAAGGAGGACCTTTTTGACCCTCATCCCATTGCTTGGTGCAACATTTTTTGGGAGGGAACAATGTCATTTGCATCATGTTTTTTGCAACTCAGAAAAAGTGAAGGTGCACTTTTTGCAACTTAACATGTAGTGTAGGTGGTAAACTATGAGAAACTATGACCCGATGATACATGATAACATATGATAATAATTTGTTCATATCTTTTCCCAAGAGGACATGGGAGAGCTCAGTTTTAGTCTCAACTGGGATAACTTGGGATTTCAGGTTTGAAATTGGATGGTACATACTTCCCTCGCAAACTAGTCTGGAAGTTGTTTTAGTATGGAAAACATGTGGTTTCCCAGAAGGTAACGATCAACATCACGCAGGACTGACTATTCGATCAACTGAACTTGGGGTTTCTCAGCCATCTAAAATTGGCATTTCAGAATTTCACCCAGATTGGAGGGGGTATATCCTGTAGATAAAAGATGATAAAAGATCAAAATCATCCATCAGCGGATCTGTTTCCTACCCATACTTTCCTTCACTCCTTCACCTGCCCGCAAATTAACATCAATATGGACAAATCCATGAAAATTCACCATTTGATCATGAAGATCCTTGGGTTTCCCCTTGGCTTTTCCATATCGTTTTGATTCTTTTTGTATGCCCTCCGGTAATCAGCTCCGGTAATGCGTGGAACATTTTCAAAATTTACGGTTGAGTTTTTCCCATTGATTGATTGAATTGTTCACTGCAACCCGGTGCGCAAGCGCACCGTGAATGAACAGTAGCGCGCGAAGGCTCAAGCGATCCAGGACCAGTGGGATGTTCTCCCATGATGTTCCCATGATTTTTCCCATTCAACAGCTCCATTGATGCTGGGGATTTCCAAATGGCCATGGCCATGATTTTCGCTCCAGGACTCCCATGCATTGCTGGCCTCCTCTTTCAGCGAGTGGCGAAGAGAGGGGAAGATCCTGCGGCGCGAGGGCCCATTGAAATCGGGATTATAAAATCGGGATTTCTAATGGGGATTTTGGCCATGAATTTCATGGGAATTTTGGCCATCAATAATGGGGATTTCAGGGGATTTGGGGATTTTTCATGACCAAACATGATAGTCATTGGATTGGTTTCAGGGACAATCTTCAACGGAAAGCCTTGTAATTGATGGTATTGATGCTCTTGTTTCCGGTTTCGATTTCCCCTTCGACCAATCCAGTGACAATAGGGAAATCATCCTACCAAACGGATGTTTTCCATACTTGGTGGCTCATTCCGCTTACTAAGTAGCTCGCCCCTGGTTTTTTCCGTGGGATAACTATGGTTCATCCACTTAGAACTGGTGTTATGACCTACTTATATACTAAGTCACTTAAAGTGGCCATGTGATACCTTTGGTTTCAACGTCCAAAGGCCATCATCCTCTCCTCCAAGGATTTGCCACCATCATTTAGTGGTGGATCCATGGCGGAGGTACATGGAGATACCAGCAACACAGGGAGATTACTAGTACCAACAGTGGGTAGATTACCCAACAGAAAACTGCTCAAGTTGGCAAACCAGCAGTTGAGGATTTGGCATGGGCTGATCTGTCCTGGGCGTGAGCCAAGGCATGAAGATGCCATGAACACCCTGGAAGAGCGAGACGTTGGGCTTCTCAGTTCGGGGGAAGAACTTAAAGTTGGGCAGGCTACCTCTGAAACTGGCCATGGATTTTTTGCCTTTTTGTTCGATCATTGTCCCAGCGAACTAAACCTCCATTTGCCATGGTGTTTTCCCATGTTTTCCCATAGATTCCTATGATTTTCCCAGCTACAAGTATAATAAACCTCCATTTTGTTTGGGCATTTCCAGTTTTTATGGATTTCTCAACTTCCAGGTCTATATCGCCCAGTTGAAGGCTGGCTTTGAGGCTGGGAAGCACCGATTTTTGGGATGCCATGATGGACTGCAGGGCCAGTGTTTTGAGATTTCCCAGACGACCCTAAATCCTAAACCCAAAAACCTAAAACCTTAAACCCTAAACCCTAAAACCTAAACCCTGAAGACTTTGAATCCTAAACCAGAAAACTCTGTGTATTTGTGGTATTTTCTGCAATCTCTCCTATCTTATTCAACAACACGACATCCTCAACGTTGCTGTCTGGGCAACACGCGGCGTTTCTGGGTATTATTACGCATGATCAGGTGTGATACAGCCTGAATTCCTGTCTGTTGACCATATTCCTCGATACAGTTGCAATGTGAATCTTACATCCAGAATTGGGAGTAAAACCTTCAATGGATGTTTGTGGACAGATGGAGGCAAATTTCAGCCGTTGGGTGTTGGAATCTCCAGCGGCCATGTGGCAGCCGGTGCACGGCCATGTAGGAGCAGTTGGCGCTTGCCTACCAGCAGATCGATCAGATCACGGAAACCTTGCAGAAGGAGGGGAGAAACATGCGGGAGGAACGTTGGGAGGGAATACCTCAAACTGATAAACCATGTTTAACCATCAAAAGTTGGGGTATTTCCAGTGAAATCCGCAGTTCTTTTTCACTAATGTGTAAACAGATACTGTAGCATTTTTGGAGTCAATGGGGGGTGAACATTCAGCATACATTCAGCATACATTCAGCTACTTGTATAGCCAAACTCTTATCGAAGGAAGTTTAGAAGTCAAACTTCCGACAATATGGACAGATGGAAAAGCAGAGGTGAGATCAGAGAAGAGAAAGAGTGAGAAGAAAGAAGATGCAGGCACGCGAAAAGGTAGCAAAGCCGCGAAACACTGTGTTTTTCCAATGATTTGTGGCTCCGGAGGGTCGAAAAGTAGGCTCGCTAAAGCGGCGGGTGTGGAGCCATGTGGCCAGATGAGAGATGAAAAATTGCACGCCGTTGTGGCGCGAAGCACATTTCCAAGTCAAAATGTACAAAGCACCTCATGTCCGGACGGCTTTTGGAAGTTGAGATGCCGAAAAAGTGCACGCCGTTGTGGTGCGAAGCACGTTTCCAAGTCAAAATGTGCAAAGCACACCAGGGTCGGGGCACTTTTGGAAGTTGTGACGTCGAAAAAGTGCACGCCGTTGTGGCGCGAAGCCCAAGTCAAAATGTCCAAAGCACACCAGGGTCGGAGCACTTTTGGAAGTTGAGATGTCGAAAAAGTGCACGCCGTTGTGGCGCGAAGCACATGTGGAAGTCAAAATACAAAACACCTCATGTTTGGACGACTTTTGGAAGTTGTGATGTCGAAAAAGTGCACGCCGTTGTGGCGCGAAGCACATGTGGAAGTCAAAATGTACAAAACACCGCATGTTTGGACGACTTTTGGAAGTTGAGATGTCGAAAAAGTGCATGCCGTTGTGGCGCGAAGCACATTTCGAAGTCAAAAGTGTTAAAAACTGACGGGTTCGGAGCACTTTTGGACGTTCAGATGTGGTTTTGCGTGGCTGTCGCAAGGGATTGTGCACCTTGTCAAAAATGAGCAAAACGTGGGGTTTTCTAGCATGTCCAAAAACGATGGCAGGCGTGGGACGTTTGAAGAGGATCTGGAAAGATGCATTTTCCGTGGCAGGCGCAGTACAAGAGACATGTTCATCAGAGATGTTAGGAGGTCAGGGCGCCGATTTCCTGAGAGGTGTTGCATTTTGGAGCATCAGATTTTCGGGAAGATGATTTTGTGTGACAGGTGGAACGCTTTGTATGACCTGGCATCACTGCGTCGTGGCAGGCGCAATACTTCAGACACATGGGCTGGAAAAAATGCAAAACGCATTGGTATGAGGCCGTCAGCTCTGCATTCAACTTTCCATTATTGAAGGAAGTCTCGCAGAATTGCTTCGTTTTCGATGTTGTCAACTTTGGGGGAAGTCTCGCAGAATAGCTTCGCTTTCAAGCTTGCAGATTGCAGATAGAAAGATGGATAGATAGACAACTACAACTACAACTACAACTACCAGTACACTACACTACTACAACTACAAATGCAAATAAACTACGCTACATTACACTACACTAATTACACTGCATCCAATTACACTACACTACACCAATTACACTACAGCTACAACAACTATTACTACCACAGCTACAAGCACAATATCAACCACACCACATGACACTACACGGCACTAATTACACTGCAGCACACTACAACTACAAATACAAATGCAACTACAACCACAACTACACTACACTACACTAATGACATGAAATTACGCTACAACTACAACTACAACTGCAGCTGCAACTACACTTGTAACTACCACTACATTGCACTACACGACGCTACACTAATTGCACTACACCACGCTACAACTACATCTACACTACCGTACACTACACTACACTACACTAGAGTACACAACACTACAGTACACTACAATACGCTACACTAAAAACACCACGCCACAACTACGACTACAACTGCAACTACATTACACGTACTACACATTACAAATACAACTCCAATACACCACACTACAACTACAACTACAACTACAACTGCACTACACCACACTACATTCAGCAGTTGTTGGTGAGGTGACCACTACAATAGGTTCCCTATCTTTGAAACTTCCGCCACCGCCTTGTGTGGTACTACTGGTATGAGAACCAGTTTCAGTTTTGATTGACAGATGCATTTAATATTTTAACATATCAGAGTGGAACCCCAAAACTTGTCCACTTTTCTGTCTCAGTTGGTAAGTTTCCTGGGAAGACTGTGGGACAGGGGACCCTTTTTTCACCAGGAGCTTCAAACCAAAGAAGAGCTGGCGCATGAGCTCCGGGAAGCGTACGCCGATGGAACTTGGGTCCACTGGAACTGGGCGCACTCGAAGGTCCTGGAGGATGTGAAGGATAGCGTTTGTGAAAGTTAGTTGGCATCTGAAATCTTTGAAAAAAACATGGTAAGTAGCAGCCACGGGACATGCGTGGGAAATTGTGGATGGAACTGACAAAGTTGGGGATGAAATCGATTCCGAATTTCAGTATGACCGTCAGTGTTGGAACTACCAACAAACGGATGACGCTGGCAACAAAACTCACGTCACGTGATGCTGCAGGTACGAAAAAAATCGCAAAATGGCTCGGGGTCCCATGAACAGCCCAAGATTGCCTGGGGGCGGAGAATCCACGAAGTATCCCATTTGGGTTTGTGTGAAAATGGGGACTTACCTCCAATTTATGGTCATTTGTCCAGGGAAAGTGATGATTCACCAGCAGATTTGAGGTTTGCTTCCCCCAAATTTTTCAGACAACCCAACCTCCACTAAAAAAGGCCCAGGCACCTCTGAGAAGCTGATTAATCGTAATTTATCCTACACCAAATGATGGTTTCTTCCTTGGATCTTCCCCTTTGTTGTCGATAAATCATCCAAATCCATGACCTTTATCCCCATAATATATATTTTTATATAGTTAATATATATAGTTAATATGATCATAATAATTGCTGCAATTTATTCCCCCAAAATCCAAAGAATATCTCTACCATATCCCCACAACACTGGGGATCACCCTCCGCGCCTCAGAATCTGCCGGACTATCCCGTGACGCCTGGCTCGGCGACGCCCGGCGCGGGGGCTCGGGGTGAGGTTTCTGGCGTTTCTGGGGCGGGAGGGGTGCAGATTTTAGGATCAAACTATGGAACAATAACAAAAATGATCATGAGATAATAGTGTAGTGATAAGAATGATAATGGTAATAATCATCACAATGCGGATGATGATAGTTGATAATGATGATCTTATAAGCTATTCAGCTGGTGTTTAGCTCATTATCAGAAGAACACAATTAATTTGGGGTGGTCGTAGCATAACATGTCACAGACGCACCCAGCCAGATCATCCGTTTGTGGGATACATACAGATTGAATTATACTCGACATTTACATACTCCCAAAGCCATCCATCCATTCATGTATAGTAACCCCCAAAAAGAAACAGAACAGGTTGAATTTACCACAAGAAACTTATATGGTAGGATTTTTTTCTAGATTTTGTTAAAATCATCCATGACTTACCACATGAACCATGGCATTCACCATCCAGCCATGGCCGTGACCGCAGGCTCCACGCGGCGCCGACAAACCTCCACCGAACGCCGTGGTGCCGGGGAGGGGGATGGAGGAACCACCAGTTTCATACCATCCTTCCATAAGTTTCCTACATTTGATGATATGTGATGTAAATATTGGATGATATTTGGTCTCGACGTTAAACAGACTCGTTTTTTTCAACAGGCTCCACGCCATGCCTTGACATGCCTTTACCATATATGTATATATATAATATATATATATATATATATTATATAGAATATATATATATTATATAGAATATATATATATATATTATATATAATATATATATATATTATAGAATATATATATATATATATATATATATATTCAATGACCATCCATATATATCTAATATTCAATTACCATATATATATATATATATACATACATATTCAATGACCATATATATATATTCAATGACCATATATATATATTTGAATATATATATATATTCATTCAATATATGCCTTTACCATATTACCTTGACATGCCTTTATATATGAACTGAACCTTCAGCACTCGGGGGTTCTCCCATCTGGATGATCAAATTGCTGTTCCATTTCGTGCCATGGCCAGGTACCAGTGTCGGAAGCAATGTGAGCAGACCGGCCGGGGAGCCGAGCAACATCTTTCCGTTTGGACATCTTGGGATTCAACTTGATTTAACCAACTGACCTCCAACAAGGTGTGGTAAACACGGTAAAGACGACATCATGACCACAATTTGGGCTTGAGGCAAAAGTGATGCGGATGAGCATGAAGAACTTCAAACGGGGATATGATCAACCAAAAGATGACCCTGATGACTGTAAATGGGGTACCTGGTACCGATAGACTCACTACATCGGTTATTTCCACAGTCTCACTGACTCCATCCTTTTTTAATCTGGGGTTTTTAAGCACCATCTGTGCGACCTTGCTCAAAGTTGTGCAGCCTTGGAATTCTCAGGCTGTTTTTAGGGTTTTAGGGTGACAAAAACACACACCACGCTTTCCAACGGATTTGAGGGGCATTGTAGGAAAATTGGGTTTACGGAGAGATGCCCATAGGATGATCCAGGTGCCATGAGTTTAAGCTATTGTCCATCATAGGCCATCATAGGCCATCGCGAGTAGTACACATACTGTAATCAGCATGATCCTTGTACTCAAGTGGGGATGACAAGCGCAATGATCATCATCAGCATTTGGGCTATAATTTTGGGGGTTAGCCGTTGGCCCCTGGCTTGCCAGGAAGTAGGTTTATAGGGCATGATTTCCCCTTGAGAAATTGGGGGCCTCATCACATTTTGGCTGGTTAAATGCCCCATTTTCCATTTTAAAATTCATGCTGGTTATATTCCCATTCTGGTTAAATCCTCCAGTTGCTTGGTGAAGATTCAACGCTGTTCTCCCTGTTCTCGCCGCGTTGATGCGCTCCAGGCGCGTCACAGTTTACCAGGGTCATCGCTGACCAAGGCGTGCTTCCGGCGACCAACCAAGGGTTGCTTGCAGGAATATCATCGATACAAAAAGGCATCGGATATATATATATATATATTAATATATTATATGTACAAGCAACCAGGCAACCAGAATTATAATCCTTTCCAATATCACGCTATGGTGAACAGAATAACATGAGTGTTTCCCGTTTCCAGAATCATAGGGGTATAGTATTTGATATGATATTGGAAGGACAATGGTGTGTTTTTCCTTCCCATATCAGGACAGTTTCAATTTCAAGATTTTCAAGTGATGTCAATCTCCCTTTTTTTGTGGTCTCTTTTTTTTTGTCATTAAACATTAAACCTCAATTTACGGTGGATAACCCCAACCAGCGTCGCAACATCAGGAAAGAGAGACCTTCTTCGCGGGTGGGCTGGCGCAGGCAGATGGGAAGATGATGGACACATATGAATAAAGAATAACAAACATGTGGTGTCCAATATTAATGAGTATCTGCCCATCGGTTATAATCTAATATGTGGGATGCCCACATATTATATATATATGTATATCAAGTAGTGAACTCACATAAAGTAAGCCCTACTTGGATATGCATCCCAATGAGTAAGTGCTTCATGACGATAAGCATCTATATTGGGACAGCATATATGATGGGAGGGTGAAGATCTAATATATGGGATTAGTGGAAGACATTCCCATCTAATATATGGGATTCATGGAAGATGATGGGAAAACGATGCTTTAACTTTGTTCCCCTTTGAATTATCCCATCGTTCATATCAGTTACACCCCTTACTTGGATGCTATCAAACTTGCGTCCCCTACGACCATGGTGGCTCTCGGATCTCCTGAAGTGTTTTTTTCAGTGGTGCTTCAACACTGGCCCCCAAAAAGGTGATGTTGACAGTGGTTTCAAAGATGGGTATGGGTCAAAAGCCTGATACACCTGATACATCACAAAAGCCTGACGCCAGGGCCAGGGTGCACAGGTCGATCATCAACAGGAGTTTGTGTCAAGATTCAGGATCAGAAGAATATATGCAATCCTAGCCCTTTCCCACTTCTAGGCTGCATAACTCCTTTAATTCGAAAGACATCTGCGGATGGGCAGTGGCCTTGATAGCCTTGTTGATTGATTGTTATCAGGGCTTATAATACCAGGTTTATTGTGGATCATGAACTGACTCATTGTATGGGAATCCCTATCCCTTTCAAACGATTCGGAAATCCCCATCTCCGCTCACAGTGAATCCCCACATCCTGGCGAAACCCCAGATATTCCTAGTTGATCTAGTTGAATCCCAAAGTTTCCTAGTTGAATCCGCACATTTTCCTAGTTGAATCCCCAGATCTAGTCAAATTGACCAGCCCCGCTGGAGACCTCCGACCTCTCGCAGGTCTCCGAACCCTTGGCCTTTCAACGCCCAGCCACAACAGGCGACCCTTGGAACTTGGTCGGTGGAAAGGAAAGGTTGATGAAATTGGTGAATATAACTGATGATTGATGATGATTTGGTAAATATATACTGTAACTGATGATTGATGATGATTGTTTGATGATTGATGATGATTGTTTGATGATTGATGATGATTGTTTGATGATTAGTTTAGGGATTATACTAGCCATTTTATATTGCAGATTATTCCATGAAAGGGGTGGCTCCCGTTCTCAAGGCAACAGTTTTCTTGGTTTCCACCCCGGTGCTTCAAGCACCGACCTTCGACCTTGGCATCCAACCGATGGCCCATTTCCATTGGTTCAACTACCTCAAGACATTCGCCCATAGCTAGACTTCTTGGTGGTTCAAGTTGCTTTTTCTCGGGGATTATGATTCAGAATGATGCCCACATTTTTCGGCTCAGGTAATTCAAGCAATTTCAAACATGGCCAATGGGAAATTCATCAAACTAAATGGAGGGTTTTCCAGCTAGCCACGTTTGATGACTTTTGGAGCCCGGGGTGGCTCAACCAGCAGAACCAGCAGGTCACCTACAGCCTCCCAACGGGAGGCAGGTTTTGAGGAGTGAGTGTGGAATCAATTAGTCAGGAAATGAATAGATAATAGTATCCCTACTCAATGGGGAGCTAAGGAGCCCATTCACCACAAGAATGACACAGTACGGCCAGTTCGCTCATTGGAGTCTCGGCAATCAACTTGGGGATTTAGCATGAAGAAGCAGCTAAAAATTGATCTCTTCCTCCTCTTGGAAGGCTAAACACCATTTTTTGGTGGCTGAATAGGAGTTAACATTTCAAAACGCAATATTTATTATGTTTGTTTATGGAGGACATTTGCAATCACAGGGTTGCTCCCACCCATTTTATACGGGTAATTTGCAGCCACAAGCGGGGAACAGGTTTCCAATTTTACCTCTAGCAATCTAGCCATCTCTAATGTACTTGGGTGTTGGGAGCAACCTGAATCAGTTTTCACTTTTCAACGTCCAATTTTGGGGGCACCCAGCTACGGTTTTTGTCCCGTCAAACAGTGCCGCACCGCCTGAACAGTGCGTCTCGATCGACCTCGCCTCGTAGGGAGCCTTAATGGCTTCTCTCAACAGGAGACAGCTCCAATCACTGCAGGGTTTTTTTGTGGGTTTCTTCAATGGGGAAGTCAGTAGATGCTCATATGTATATATATATAATATAGATGATCAATATTGATGAAACTCCTGCTTGTTGCTTTTCAATCATCATTTGCAGTTTTCCTTCCTCTATTTGGGATGAGAATCCGCAGTTTTGTTTGGAGAATGGGTGGCTCCATCGCCAAAGAATCGACTTTGTTTGGCTACGGCACTGCATCCTGGGTAATCCCTGGAGCATGACATCCAGGTCCATTTTGATCGGTGAAGGCAGCTTGAAACAACTGGAGTGAAATCCACTTCTACGCAGAGTATATATATATATAATATAATCCATTCCTTGAGATTTTGGATCAACCATTGCTCGGTTTGCTCCGTAGATTTGTGATTCCTTTGATCGCGTCACAAAGGCCGTGACGTCAACTGGGATTCCGTGGTTCGGGGCCCCAGGGTAGTGCTGGGGATGCTTGGTGGGAGTTTTGGTAGCCATGAATGGATTCAACAAGAAAAACACAACGATAGAAGTTGGGAAAATCCTAC
>Ga0126342_10014284_pt1 | contig 14030 bp, 14 predicted proteins | sample Cyp1metagenome_FD_92528 | JGI IMG/M metagenome (GOLD analysis project Ga0126342, IMG submission 92528) | Coral microbial communities from Lord Howe Island, Old Settlement Bay, Australia - Cyphastrea 1 metagenome | ecosystem: Host-associated > Invertebrates > Cnidaria > Coral ...
AGCATCTCCTGGCCTTCTTCAGTTGCAAGCTGCATGTGCTCCGCCATGATTCCGAGTGCAGAAGTGCGGAGTCGTCACAGAACTGAAGCCAAAATGTGCTGCGGTGTGCTCGGCTTTTTAATGCCCTTGGCACTTTTGGTCTGAGATCTGATAAGATTGTGCATCATTCTTTGGTTGCTGTGGCCCTTGAACTTGGACGAGCAAAGCCGGGGGGCCATGCCCTTCAAGCTGCGCCTCCAGAGTCCCGTTGTCTGGTGCGTGGCAAGGCAAACTGGACATCGCCCTGGCAGGTGATGATCGGCTGCTACTCTTGGAGCAATGAAACCATTGAAAACTTACATGGCTAACATTGGCTAACAGGCTCTAGATAAATCCGGCCCGAAGAAACCTGCAGCTCTACCATTCATTGCTTGGCCTTCATATGCTTGGGCGGTCAAGTTTGGACCACGACAGGGCACCTTCTGGAGTGAGCAGGAAATCTGCTACCGCCTTCCAAATGACCTGCCAACTCTGTTACTGACGGTTACTGTCCATCAGTAGCACGACTGCACAGTGTGGCGGCATTGGGTGCCTGCAACAGATTTCTCGAGAGCCAAATGAACCAAATTCTGTAAACAACGTTCCAGTAAATAGCACGAACACGTCCTGCTGGGTGATTGCAGGTGATCACCACCACAGATCGCCCCGGCTTTCATGGTCACCTCAAGCAGCTGAGAAAGATTGCCCTGACGGAAGCTCAAGTCCTGCCACAAGAGAAGCAGTTCTTCAAACATGTTCAAACTGCAACGACCGCTTCCTGCTCAGTGGCATCTCCTTGAGCAGCCGAGGTAAGAGTTCGCGTGTAGCAAAGCAAGGTGGTGCAAGCCTTGGAAACAGCACACCGTGCAAAGCCAGGCATAGAGGAAAAAATGAAAAAAACATATAATGTAACATATAATGCAACATATAATGACACATATAATGACATATACCCCTCTGTACAGATCCAACAGCGATCGGCTGCGTTTGAGACTACCTGCTTTTTTCTCTTGCAAATGCAGCATAATGTAATATGATTAATATGATGTATCTTGGTCTCCTAACCTGTTTATATCGGCTTGGTCGAAGCGGACCAGGTGAGCACTGCTCAAGGATACCTCCACACGGAAAGGGATTAGAAACCCCACACCCACACACAGTCTTTGGCACATGCACTTTCAATTACAAGGGCCAACCTCCTTTCCCAATGTGTCCAAGGGAAAGGCCTTAGTCTGACTGTGATGTCGGAAACCGCAAACAAAAATTTCCTTCTTTCTGTTTTGTTAGATACCAGTTTGCTGACATCACCCGGAATGGATGACCTTTCAGTTGATGAGTACCAGCAGTGACACACAACATTCTCTCTCATCCCATTTCTGCAAGAACCAAGGTAACAAAAGTAACTACAGGGAACCAAGGTAAGCAAGGCCATCACCAAGCTCAACAATACCGGCATCTCCAGCTCAAGCCCAAGCCTTGAAGGCCCAGGCATCAACCACTTGCTCAACGACACGGAATTCGGCTATCGGTTCTGCAAATGTCCAGTCATGTCCGTTCCCGGATCAGGATGTACTCTTGGGTTGCAGATTTGTTTCTCGGAAACCACCAGTCTATCTCTAGATTTCTCTGCCTTTGGCATCAGAGACTTCTGTGTGTAATCGCCACAGTGGAAGCCTGTGCCTGTAGAGACTTCGAGCCCCAGCATGCTTTCGTCAGGTGTCTGCTTTCGCATGCTGACGATCCAGCTGTCAATGATGGCATCACGGCTTCCAAACTCTCGATTAGCTATCCGCTCTTGAGATGACGATGGGCGGGCATCTCACTCGTGCTCGAAGCCAAACCACCAAATCCTGAGCAGAGGACATGCCTGCACAGATCATGTGCACATCTGCAATGATACAATACAAATCAATACAAGCTCACTGTCTGATCTCTTCCAAATCATTCTGAGTCTGCTGCACAGAGCCAATGCCACCAGCCATGAAGATTAAGAAAACTGTCCTGGACACTGCGGTAAACCTCAGCAATGGGAGGCAAGATTGCTTCTTGCTTTCATCCCCGAAAAAGAACACCAAACCAAACGTTGTGAAATTCCAGCGCACAAGTGTAGACGGGAAGATTTAGCTCGGATCCAGGCTCATCTTCCACCCATTGCTCGTCCCAGCTCTGCAGCAAAAATTCGAAGACAGCTGAGATGCTTGTTGATTTGGACAATCCACAAACACTCTAAGGGGACATAATGGACATATATAATTAATGATTGCACTTGCACAAGACAAGGTGGGAATTATGAAAGTTCAACGACCTTGTCAATGGACGAACTCAGCATACAACACGCATGTGTTTGAGCCCACGCTTGAAGTTGACCATGATACCCTGACAGCCTCATTAGCTTCATCCATGGTGTTCTTCTTCACTTCCAAGTCCTGGAGACAAGGAATCAACGGCTGAGGTTCGATGTATACTTCAATTCTCAGTTTCAAATTTCCCGTTCACAACCATCAGTTGCCAGCCAATGGTCCTGCAAATCATCCGCATCTTTCTCTAGGGCCTGTAGAAGCCGTTAAGAAACATTGCAAAAAGTTCTTGGGTGCCCAAAACTGGAATAGTTAAAGATGCCCCAGATCAAGGAAACTGGGGTTCAATGTTTGATCCATTCTCAAGTCGAGAAATCAGATGATTCTAGTTATCATATGCATAGTATGCATAGACTATAGAATGATTATGAATGATTTATACATCATCTGGATATCTCAGCGGATTCCCAAAATGTCCTATGAGAGGAGCCGCAATCCACGGCTAACCATAGAGCACCTCCAGAAGCATGGCGCGGCCCCTATCATCAATGAGAAGTTCGTAAGCCAAGGAGATGCGACGGAAGCCTCAGGGAAATGGTGATGGTATTACAAAGTCAGCTACTTTCTGTTTCACATGTTTGAAAATACAAAAACAATCAAAAGCATATGGGCTACTGGTATTGGTTAACCGTTAACCCCAATATCAAAAGAGTCAAAAGATGTCGAAAGATAGCCAGGCGAATGGACACTGAGCCGGCAGCGTTCTTCAGCGTCCTCAGCCACGCGAAGACCAGAAGAATTTCGACTTCTGACTTTGAAGAATTACAGCTGATCTTCTGTGATGTTGCTTGAAGAAGAAGATTGATGGTGACTTGGGGACAACGATCAACCGATGAGTAAAGTCGTGGTGCTTCCAAATAAGCCGTGAACCTCTCGGTCTGAGACATCAGGATGCTCAACCCTGCAACGGGAAACATCAAGGATGTGATGATGTCCAACTGACAAACACCAATATTGCCAAATGATCTTTGGACTTGTTGGTAAAGTGGAATTAGCAGAGGTTGGTGCAAAAAGCGACATGCATGAATTAGATTGAATTAGCCTCTAGATTGATATCTTTGTCTAGAGTCTAGATATGTCTAGATGTTCCCCTTGAGGCCCGTGGGCCTTGCCACTTGGCGGAAAGCTGCGCGGATTTCCTTCTTGGGGCATTCCGGATCGTCCAATCCGAGCAATTCAAAGGGCTCCTCGAACTTTCCATCGAACTCCTGCGAAGGAGCTGAGACAGATCACAAAAGAACATCATTCACATTATGCAACAACTCAATCCATCCCTCACGCCAAGTTGAACCATAGGACATACGCTAAGTTGAACCATGGGCTGCTCTTTAATTTTCACTTCATCTATCTTTATCTACGTAAGTTTACATAGTTCTTCTTCCACTTGTAAGTTCATTCTCAGTCCAATTTCTCCTTCAACGCGTCCAGCACAGTCTGAGTAGCGCCAGATGCACCAAGCCGCGTCCGGCTTGTGCGTGGCGACGTGCTGATCGAAGATCGGAGGAAGCTTGGTCCACCCACAAGCCTCAGGTGAAAATAGGTGAAAATGCTGTGAGAATGTCTCAGGATGAAAAATGAAGCTTTCCAAGTTTTCCCTGTCCAAATGTCCAAATATGTGCAAAGTTCAAGACTTGTCTTAGGGTAGTGATATGTCTAAATCATCTCTGTCTATGATGCTGGACTACAAGCATCTATATTCAGGCTGTGGCCACCCAAGCGCCAGCAGCGGAAGCAACGCGCTGCATCGCCGCATGGCTGTTGCGGGTTGTGAACAGAAACGGATTTGCAGAACGCCAAACTTTGGTGGCCGCTGAGAATTTGGACATGATGTTTGAGTTGAGAATCTTATGTTTAAGTCAGAATTGGATTGGGACCTCTTCTTGTTGCATGACCTTTGCCTACGTGGACACTGTTTAGAGAAATGTCAAACCGTTCACTTCAATGAACTGAGAACAAGCTTGGAGGCAAATCTCAAGTTCTTGCCTTAGATCCTTAGGATATATGTAAACTATATATTATATATACACATATACATACAGACAAGTATGTATAGGTATGTATGTACATGCTTACATCAGCCACAAACAACTGCAGTGGCGCACTGGCAAAGATGGCCGAAATGTGCACCACATCTCAAACCTATCTGAAGGTCTGAAAGTCCAAGTGCCAAAAAAAGATTTGAAGGATTTGGGTTCAATGAATGTCATGCAGGATATTGGAACCTGGATAACAATCATGTGAGAGCTACACACGTTGAGAAAGCCCTGTGTTCTAACTCTCGACTCCACTTTGAGGGTCCAACTGCATGCAAGAGCTCCCCTTCCAAAAAACAGCACAATCGCATGACCATCGTATGGCTTTATGACTTTGTATCCAACAGATCCAACAGATCCAACGGATCCAACGCATCCAACAGTGGACCGGGCATGACGTTGGCCCCTGCTCCAGGCCCTCCATGCCTGCTGTGTCCATCTCAATTGAACCAGGCCAAGAGAAGGCTCAAATTGCACCTCTGCTGCGCTACAACGACGGCTTTTGACCATCGCAAGTGTTGCAAGTCTGCTGCTTTCAACGAGTATGCTGCACTTGAACAAACACAAGTAGCGCAACAGAGATCATACGAGTCAACCGCAATCGCACAAACAAAATAAACAAAGCATTCCGTGTTTGATGAGTGGATTCCAAATCGGTCACCACAGCATGCTATGTCTTGATTGGTTCCACACGATGGATCTTGGCTGCTCAAAATCACGCTCACATTCCAATGTTTGGAAGGTCCTCGTCAGACAGGCTGGAGTCTCTCAGCGCTGCATCAACCTCCAGACAAGATAGACAAGAAGAACTAGAAGTTGTTTGAAAGACCCGATTGATCTGCAAAGATCTCGAAGTTCATTCAGTTCAAGGGGCATCGTCCAACCGTGACTCCCCCCTTGTAGGGTCTTGTTATGTTTTGCTGCGCTGGGCTATACAACTTCTCAGCCCTCAGCTGACAACGACAAGCTGCGCCTCCGTCGTCGATGGCACAACTGACTCCAAGAGCCTTTCACCTAGACTCTTCGGTGGAATCACGAAACAGCTGCGACTTCTTTGTTCACCGTTTTCAGGTGTTCATTGTTCATTGCCACTCAACTGCCTTTCAAGATCTTTCAAGAATAAAGTGGTTACAGTAGCAGTTGCTCTGAAGCACCTGGCCGAAATCTCTTGGGATCTGCCACCGTTGGCAAAGTGCCACCAAAGGCTGCGCAGGAATGGTCGAATCGTCCCCAGTTCCCACTTGATATTTGATTCATCAATGATGTTCATTGAAAGCAATTGTGCACACTGAAGATCACCCGAGTTTGCGTTTGGGGAAGGCGACCTGACATCAGGTGCTGCAGTGTTGTGCTCTGCCGAGCATGAAGGCTGTGAAGCGAACCCTAGCAAATCTAGCAAGTAGACTGCATACCAATCCAAACCAGAAATGTCTGGCAATATCTGGAAGGACGCTTTAGCCAGACCTGCTGTTCCAAGCATTCCGATAGCTCAGAACGCCACAAAAAACGGGTGCTATGCCTACACAACAAATGTAAGTGCAATAATTGTGGAAATGCATAATTCAAGATAATGTGTCATGATGTTTCTGCAGTTTGAAGGAGCCTCAAGCGGAGAGTGTGACAAACTGATACGGACATAAATTTGCTACGGGATTATTTCCATGAAAACGGAAAGGCGGGAAAGATTCAACCAATCAAAGTGGCTTCAGTACAGGGTATCGTTTGTCAATGGACTCTGTCCAAATAGTATCACGGCCCGTGAGCACAGAGGATATGGACAACTCAAGGAAGAAAACCTGTCGGATTGAATCAGAAATAGATAAATTAACTGTTTACAAATCAACTAACTACGTGAACCTATCTAGGACCTATCTTTTGATGAGTCATGGCAACTTAAACTGCAAGATTCATGATCAACAACATTGAGCACTTGCATGAATTGTGTGCTTAAAATCTCCACCCACCGCCACCTCCTCCCTTCGAGGACTTGGGCTGAGAAGATCCAAAATCTAGCCACACAAAGGTGCTGAGGTCCGCTGAGATCGTTTGTTGTTTGACGCACCAAACCGGTGTACACAAGGAGCCTCACCCATGGGCAGAAGCCGGTCTGCCAGTGTGTTGTTGATATTTGCCAGCCATTCATCCAAAGCCTCATCTTCCTGCCACTGCACCACTATGGCTGGATGGGTGCCGCTTCGCTTTAAGCTCGGTATATCGCATGTCTACAAGTATCAATTTGTATCACATTCGGGCACAAAAAAATTGAACTGAGTTGTTACTACAATTCACAACGATGTCTCAAAATTGTGAACCTTCTGCACTTCACCTTCACATTTCAATCTATTAGCATCTGCATCTTTGCATGTATAACAACATATAACAACATGTTTATACTATATAGATATATATATATATTATAGACAATATATATATATATATATATATGTATATACATATATATATATGTATATATATATATGTATGTATAGATGTATAGGTGTGTATATATATAGAGATATAGAGATATAGAGATATAGAGATATAGAGACATAGAGAGATAGGGATATAGAGATATAGAGATATAGAGATATAGAGATATAGAGGTATAGAGATATAGATATATAGAGATATAGAGATATAGAGATATAGAGATATAGAGATGTAGAGATATAGAGATATAGAGATATAGAGATATAGATAGAGATATAGAGATATAGAGATTTAGGGATATAGAGATTTAGGGATATAGAGATTTAGGGATATAGAGATATAGAGATATAGAGATATATAGATTTAGAGATAGAGGTAGAGATAGGGAGATAGAGATAGAGATAGAGAGATAGAGAGATAGAGATAGAGATATAGAGATAGAGATATAGAGATATAGAGATATAGAGATATAGAGATATAGAGATATAGAGATAGAGATAGAGATAAAGACAGAGACAGAGAAAGAGATAGAGATAAGATAGAGATATAGATAGAGATAGAGATAGATTAGATTATATTCTATTCTATTAGATTAGATAAGATAGATAGATAGAAGATAGACAGACAGACAGATAGATGGATATATGTGTGTATATATATATATACACGTAGATAAAGATATCCGCCTACCCTGCCATCAGCAGAGGGAGTGTGTCAGAGAAGAGATAATAGAAAAGAGGAGTCGTTCAGCGGCGTGTTTGGCCAAGCAAGGTTCCCAAGTCCCAAGCAAGCTCAAGCAAGCTTCTGGACCTGCTGTTGTTTATCGATAAGAGTCGCAGGATGAACTGCAGAGAGGGAACCGTCTGGCCAAAAAGAGCGAAGCACTTGTTGCAATCTAGTGATTGTAGCGCAAATTCACCAGCATTAGATAACAACTTGAAGGCGTCGCCAACATGCGAACAAAATAAGCACCCAACAAAAGCAGTTTCATCTTTGAAAAACATGGTTTCCACATGAGTCGCAGATCTGGACCAATCAAGCAAAACCGAGGTGGGTAACACAATAAATTGAGATTGAAAAACTCGTAAGCCACAAAAGGTCATAGAAAACACCATCGCGGTGCACCAACTTCTGAAGGAAAATGTTGCAAGAGCTCAGGCCATGTCAATGCGCGCATTGCCCTGTCTTGACTGTGTCAGTGCCAAAAGATTGTAAATCACAACATGTTTCACCCTCTTTGCCCTCTTTGATCTTATATCTTTATCTTGTTGAAGTTTGAAGGTTTAAAAAATATGTGTGAACGGTTTTTCCCAAACTCAAGGAACTCTGCAAATGGGCAGTATTTTCGCCACTTTCGGGTGCTTGAAGTGTGGTATTCACGCATTTCTTGGCACTGACAGCGGGAAAAATTGGAAATTACACGGCTGTGTGTGTGTGTTTAAACCTATTTGGGTTTCCAAACTTCAAACAGCTGCTATCACACGTTCTTCCTGTTCTTCAACAAGGCACACAACAAAAACGTGTCTCTTCTCTGTCCCTTACTTGAGTGAGTAGCTGTTTTTTCATCTACAGCCTCAAACATACCTTCTCAGTGATATACCCAATAAACAAAAATGAAAGGCACCAATATTGAACAAAGCTTTCACAATTGTTCCCCAAAACAATGGAAAGAACATGTCTCAGTATACTAGTAGAACAAGTTCCTTCAGAAATTGTAGCAAAAAAATGCAGAACATGTTTCTAGAACAGGTCCCCAACCAAATGGAAGCATTCGATTTCAAGTCCAACCTGTGATGAGGTGACAACTCACCTGCGCGGAAACAAAACGTCAACCGGTGCGGCGGAGCCGACGATGAGCGCCAGCTCCAAACATATACGTGTGGATATATGTGTATATTATATATACACCTATATAATACATGCCAGCATCTGATGTTCACCGCGACGATCACCCGCTGGCCGCAGTCCTCTTCTGATTCTGCGCTGATGAAAACCTGCAGCACCCAAAGCACTGCCAAGCTGCTCAGAGGTCAAAGCCATACAGTGTTGTATGGAGAAGATTCCAGAAGATATGTGCAACTGTCAAGTTTCAACATTGATTTGGGCATCACGTCATGTCCAAATCATGCCTTTTTGAGAATCCACTCGCACTCAGCCGTTTCTGCAATTCTGGAGAGCGGAGACCAAAGGTTCCACTCTTCTGTTTCAAAAATGCCGCAGACTGCAACAAGGGAAAATGTGCCACCATAAAAAGAGAGCCAACAAGGGAAAACATACATGGCCCTGGTCTTTTGCTCTTAGACGATGCAGCAAGACTCAAGTAGCATAAGCCCCACAGAGGCGAAACAACACTGTACAAAAAGAATTAAGCTCAGCTCGGTCAGCTCAGGCTCAATTGCATGGCACAAATCTTGCAGCTCAGCTCGCAGTGAATTAATTTGGACGAGTGATGCTGTGGCTACGGTGGCTACGGATCGTGCTACCAGGAACCTGCAGAGTCAAGTGCAGAGTCAAGCCAGTAGCTACGGACATCATGAGGATTGCCCACACAGTGCCCAGTGATGGACCAGTGGCAGAAACCACAGCTGAAGTTATTTCGGCTGCATTTCGAAGCATGTTTGCAGGGAAACATGTTGCACCAACTGCACGGGATCTGACCCAAATAAGGACAATTTGAATCATGGTCTGCAGCTGGCTTCCAACACAAGGCACAAAACTCACGACGTCGATCAATTGGTGCAACTAGAGCCTGCCACAGGCATCTCTGGTGCCCATTCTTATGAAAACAACGGCCTTGATCTCCCCACTGCTGAATATCGATGATCTTTACATCTGTTAGATCGAAGATCCACATCCAGAGTGGCGTTGGATACGGAGGAGAGTCTTCATCTATCGCGCCCTCAATCCCGGCCACCTTTTCCAAGCGTTGCAGAGGCAAGCTGGCTAAATCTCCCGGAGCCTCTGCCTTTCTCTCCTCAGTAGTCTCGACTTCATTGTGGTCTGCCTGGTCTGCCTGGTCTGCCTCACTCCGGTCAGACCAATGTGGTCGTGACAGTTTGCCTCAATTTCAATCTCTTTCGAGCTGCGGGTCGCATCTCTGCAGAGTTGACTTGAGCCAATCTTGCAGTTGCCACATGTTGGACATGACCTGTCTCCAAAGCATTTCAATCATGTCAGAACGTCAGGTGCATTTCAAACCTATCTGCAAAGAAAAAGGACACCTCTCTTGGCCAAGGGCACTTGTATCATGGATCATCATGGATCATCATGGCCCATGTGAAGAGTTCTTGATGCTATCGCCTGGGCGCGACCATCACGCCAATTCTCGGCCACCAGCCGCAAGGCACGGGAGGCGGAGCCAGGCAGTACTCTGAACCTCGGCAGGTCCGACGTGGAGGCCAAATGAGGCCAATGCCAATCTACGGTGGGATCATTTTTTTGATTCTCTGCTTGCAAAGGACATATACACTTTCTAAATATGTATGCATATGTACATACACAACATGGATGCGTTTGCTCGCCCACAACGACAGCTGTTACTCTGGCTCTACAGGTTCCTACTCATAAATAATTTCGGTCTACCTCGGACAAGCCTGACTCTCTGCAGACTGGCGTTGTCGGTCGGTTATCGTAGGGAACATGTCTAGAGGTTCTATTGAGAAACCCAATGTGTTCTTGAAGAGAACGAAGAGATGTGTTGGTCTGCTGCTGTGGCAGTTAGTGAAGTACTAGATTTCCTACTGCTTACATACTGAATCCGTGCTGCAGAATTTAAACCCGCTGTCATTTTCCTGGTTGCCTTGACAACAAGTTTAAACTCAAATCCAGAAGTGTGCAAAAAGAAACATGCATTGAATTATCTTTGGCCCGCTTTCCGGGCTAATGCCAAATGTACAGAATCTATGTCTGAATGCTCCTCCGAACCAGAGGATCTCCAAGATCCACAAAATGGATAGGAAAGTGTCACTTTGGAGTGCTTTCAAAGGCAGAACATACCCTGGTGTTTCCAGGATCTCAGCATGAGCTGATCTTGCTGACGTTTGTCAGCCTGCAAGACTCCAGTTTGCAGGGGCAGGCTGCATTCCTTGATGCCTTAGGTTCGGCTGGCGATCCTTCGGCTACAGAAAAGAACAAATAAATATCGAGGGGACCACAAAAAATAAAGTCCACATTATGCTTTTGAGATCAAAAACATGGGTTGCATCGGTTGCATTCGCACCATGCTACCGCGATTTCACTGCTATTAATTGGCACCCAGGTACTGAAAGTGGTTCTGCGAGGTCATCCCCTGCATATTTGCTCGGGATATGTAAGGTTGCCTCTCAAGCATGAAACGCTGGCAACGTTCGAAGTAGGGATCAGGATACAGAGGCAGCTGTAATGAAGATCCAGTTCCTGAATTAGTGGCCGGAATAGCCTATTGCTAGAGAGGAAGAATAGTGACACGAATGTTATAGTAACTTGGGTGAAATCCGTTATTCTGTTCTCTAAAATTGGGAAGCGCGTACAACTTCGAGATAGAGAATGCATGAGAATGATGAGAATGTATGATGTCGGAGACATTGGTTCAGATATTCACAAACCGGGAGCACGACCAAACTGCACACCTTGGAGCAAGTGGCCAGACCATCTCGGCGGGGTAGACTGCGCAACCATGGATCTCAATGTCCTGTCGATGTCCTTAGTACTTGCTCCACCAGATTTCAACATTAACTTGAGAATGTTGCTGCATTGTTAGGCAATGTGTCACCTAGGTAGCAAGCAGCAAAATAGAGGTGACACATGGCAATCCATGGCAGACCCCTCACGCCACCGGCAACGGATATATAAGTTATTCCCACATCAGACGGAAAGGAAAAGATTCAATGCAGGCATTCGGCAAGTGAGAGATACAATATGTATAGAAGATCGATAGCTACGTAAATAAGACTTGATTCTATATACAAGAGACCACTCCCTCTGTCCTGGAGCATGTCCGAGAAGGGGTTTGTGTTTTTTTCAGTCTGGGGCAGTTTTCCTTGCTATTTGCTGCATTTTGGAGCTCAAATCTCTGATTTGCGTGCTATTTGCTGCGTTTTGGAGCTAAAATCTTTCATTTGCATGCTATTTGCATTTCGGAGCTAAAATCGCAAATTTTGGGAGCTAAAAACGCAAATTTGGACGATATGTGTAACATTTTGGTTGTCACCCATTTTCCCATGGTTTTCAATGATGTCTGGATGGTTTTCCTCAATTTCTTGATAGTCTTAGACTTCAGTGATTTTTCCATGGTTTCAAAGATTTGTCTATGTTTTTTTTGTCGTTTTTTCCATTGTGTTTCTCAACTTCTTCGACGGTCATAGCAGAATGACAATACTTATTCTCACATGCAATGCTGTAGGTTCAATGTGGTACTCTGGGTGTATGCAATGCACAACATGCACCTTCTGAACAAGTTGAGGCACAAGCATGTTGGGTCTGAATACAGTAGTTTCAATGGATGTTATCATAGCGTTGGCTTAGGATTTTTTCAGGGTTGGTTTAGGATTGATTTAGGGTTGGTTTCGGGTTCATTCCCCACATCTTTGTGTGGGGTTCTTGTTTTTGGTTCTGTATCCCGCCGCCTCCGTCCGCTTCCGTCCGCCTTCCGCCTCCCGCCGCACTCATCACACAACTTGCTCACACACAACTTGTCCTCACACAACTTGCTCACACACAACTTGTCCTCACCAACTTGTCATCACACAACTTGTCCTCACACAACTTGCTCACACACAACTTGTCCTCACCAACTTGTCATCACACAACGTGTCGTCACCAACCACACACCTTGTCCTGACACAACTTGTCCTCACACATCTTGTCATCACACATCTTGTCATCACACAACTTGCTGACACACACTTTGCTCACACACACCTTGTCCTCACCAACTTGTCATCACACAACTTGCTCACACACACCTTGTCCTCACCAACTTGTCCTCACACAACTTGTCTACACACAACTTGCCCTCACACACACCTTGTCCTCACCAACTTGTCCACACACAACTTGTCCACACACAACTTGCCCTCACACACATAACTTTGCGTGGCAGGCGTGGCGCTTGGTGACATCGACCTTCACTTTGCGTGGCAGGCGTGGCACTTATGGCATTGGGCTGGCTCTGGTGGCGCGCTTGGGTCTCAGTTGACGCCGTGGACGCTGCGGCTTTTGGCGTGGCAGGCGTGGCACTTGGTGACATGGACCTTCACTTTGCGTGGCAGGCGTGGCACTTGGTGACATGGATCGTCACTTTGCGTGGTAGGCGTGCCACTTATGGCACTAGACTGGCTCTGGTGGCGCGCTTGGGTCTCAGTTGACGCCGTGGACGCCGTGGCTTTTGGCATGGCAGGCGTGGCACTCGGTGACATGGATCACTTTGCGTGGCACGCGTGGCACTTGGTGACATGGATCGTCACTTTGCGTGGCAGGCGTGGCACTAATGGCATTGGGCTGGCTCTGGTGGCGTGCTTGGGACGCCGCGGCTTTTGGCGTGGCAGGCTTGGCACTTGGTGACATGGACCTTCGCTTTGCCCGGCAGGCATGGCACTTGGTGACATGGATCGTCACTTTGCGTGGCAGGCGTAGCACTTATGGCACTGGGCTGGCTCTGGTGGCGCGCTTGGGTCCCAGTTGACGCCGTGGACGCCGTGGCTTTTGGCGTGGCAGGCGTGGCACTTGGCGACATCCAGCGTCGATTCTGCGTGGCAGGTGCGGCACTTGGCGACATGTACGTGCATTCTGCGTGGCACATGTGGTACTTGGCGACATCGAGCGTCGATTCTGCGTGGCAGGCGTGGCACTTATGGCACTGGGCTGGCTCTGGTGGCGTGCTTGGGTCCCAGTTGACGCCGTGGACGCCGCGGCTGTTTGCGTCGCAGCCGTGGTACTTGGTGACATGGACTTGCACTTTGCGTGGCAGGCGTGGCACTTGGTGACGTGGATCGTCACTTTGCGTGGCAGGCGTGGCACTTATGGCCCTGGGCTGGCTCTGGTGGCACTGGGCTGGCTCTGGTGGCGCGCTTACGTCCCAGTTGACGCCGTGGACGCCGCGGCTTTTCCCGAGGCTGGCATGATACTTGGCGACATGGACTTGCACTTTGCGTGGCAGGCGTGGCACTTGGTGACGTGGATCGTCACTTTGCGTGGCAGGCGTGGCACTTATGGC
>Ga0126342_10014285_pt1 | contig 14029 bp, 11 predicted proteins | sample Cyp1metagenome_FD_92528 | JGI IMG/M metagenome (GOLD analysis project Ga0126342, IMG submission 92528) | Coral microbial communities from Lord Howe Island, Old Settlement Bay, Australia - Cyphastrea 1 metagenome | ecosystem: Host-associated > Invertebrates > Cnidaria > Coral ...
AGGATGGTGCCCCCCAGTTATAAGTTGGTTTATAAACCCCATTAACTATAGTTATATCTGCCATAAACCATAGTTATGGGAGTTATAAACCAACTTAGCTAACTATGGGGCACCACCTTGTACGTATGGTTTTTCCAGGGATCCCCCATGTTCAGAAGCACCCCGTGATTGCCCCAGCTGCTCTAACGCGCACCGGGCTCTCGCGTCCGTGGTGTCATGGAACGACGGGCACCCACGGGCCGCTTTGGGGCCTTGATAGGAAAAGAATCAGGTGCCGGGTCAGTTGTGTTTTTTTAACTAGCTTGAGTAGGTGAACTAAGATTTAGGGTAGATGTATTTCTAGTTCTATTCAGATGGGGTTACAAACCACCTGAGCTATCTAGCAGGCCCACCTTGTGGTGAGCTGGATTCTTATCATGGGTTTTACTCACAGACTTCCCAAAAAAAAGTATAACAATCTGAGAGTATCAGCCCACAGACTATTTTGGCCAAAAATGTTGACTGCTCGAAAATCCATCCCTCATTTCACTTGCATCTCTTTGGATGTCCCGATTAAAAAAAACTCGTTTCAGGGTTGCTCCAAACACCCCAGGGCGGTACGTTGGGGTAAATTGGGTCAATATGTTCAGGTAAAAATTAAAAATGGCATAAAATAACCAATTAGCCCAGCAAACGTGGCTATCATCTACCAATCTTTTGGAGCAACCCTGTGGTAAGGCCAAAAATATCCCATTTCAGCTGACTGCGGCCCTTGGGATGCCGTGCCGCGCGTAGGCCATGTAGGCCATGAGTTCCGCCCAGCCGTTGACCTGTTCTGGGCGCCAGGGTGATCCCGTGGGATGCGCAGCTAGCATTGAAACCTGCAGGATGGTGCCCCCCAGTGATGTTTGTTGGTTTATAAAGCCCATGAATACTATAGTTATATCATGTCATATCTGCCATAAACCATAGGTATGGGAGTTATTTGCACCAACTTAGCTAACGAACTGGGGCACCACCTTGTGGAGTTCATCAATGGCCACGATGGCACCTTTCAGAAGTTCTGGATGATGTGGCCATTGATGGTGAAACTTCGTTGTGGCCATGTGCTTAGAAAATACCTGAAAATGCCACGATGGCACCATCATTGCCATTTCCAGGGATGGTTTTTTGGCCGGGGAAATGTCAGAAAAATTAAAATTGCTTGGAACTTCGTTGGATTTTATGAAAAAAATGTGGTTAGATCCCACCGAAAAGATGTGGATTTGAGCTGGAAAAAGTGGAAAATTGCCCATGGAGATATTGAAGATAATGATAGATGATTTGCTTAAGATTGCCCCCCAAAACAGAAGAAATATGTAGAAATATTCTATTCCCAATAGATCCAATAGGTTTCCCACTTCTGGAGGATTACTCAAGAGGAACATGTTCAAATCGTCTGCAAATCCCTGGGCTCATTAACTGTTCAATGAGGTGATGGTCATCCCAAATTCCATGTGTTCCAGAATTGAAGGGAAAACAAAATGAGGCTCACTGTCTCTCCAAACTGACAGCCTCGCAAAATTCTCAGGTTTCCAATAAATCTACAAGGTGAGGCCCCCTTGTAAACAATTTCGTTAACTTGACGCACTTCTAACTTGGTTCACATTGGTGAATTCTAAGGTTGATTAAGGGCATAGAACCAAGTTCATAGGGGATTATATGGCTTATAGGTCAAAATTGGCTACCCGGCTACCCCAAAAATTGGATGGTCGATACCAAACATATACTAAAATCTGTGGTCCCATAGGGCCTGATTTTTTTTTGACCCCATCTGGGGCTTCAAAAACGGCCCTGAGAATCGCCCAAGACCCGGCGTCCTCGACGCGCGCGAAGCGGGGCGCTTCGCGGGCCTGCCGGGGATGCCGCTCGGGATCGGATGGGGAAAAACTGGGAAAAACCCAGGGGTTTTACCATGGGATTTGTGAGGATCTTTGACCTGATCAAAGGGGGAGATGTTCATGGTGATTTTATGGGACATTCGGATGTTGAACGTCGCTTATTGATGGGGCTTTTTGAATGGCGCTTTTGGACTGGACACCATCGGGAGATTAATAAGAGACCATCTCAAAGGGGAGAGTTGCCCCCTACGAACCATTGTTCCAGTGACGGAAAGAACTGTATTCCCGGTGTTGAAATCCGATTTTTCGTTGGGCAAGTCCCCATGCTTGATGAAATCGCAGTTTTTTTGGCGGGTGAAACCGTGGCATGTTCAGTCCAACGCTGGTCCGTCTGGATCTCAACCTGCGCAAAAAATATGTGGTCTAAATCCCAGTCTTTTTTTGGCTAAACCACATTGTACAAAGTGAGGCCCCCCAGTTATAAGTTGGTTTATAAGCCCCAGTAACTGTAGTTATAAGTACCATAAACCATAGTTATTGGAGTTATAAACCAACTTAGATATCTTGGGGGCCTCACATTGTATACATTGAAAAACACATCAACCCCCGAATCTGATGGTTCATTCCTGAAAATGTGTGTGATCGATCAATTCCCCAGTTCGGCGAGCCTAACAATCAATTGACAAGCCCAAAAAGCACATGACTGTGGATTTTGTAGAAATCCACCACCAAAAGGATGGTTGAAACATGTTGAAACCACAAAATCATGGGATCTTTAGCACATCCCTCAAACTGGTGCAGGATTTCTCAACCCAACCCAGGTGCCTCCATCCAGAAGGGCTGCTTCTCCCAACTCGACCTTTCTGGGCCGGGTGAAATGGCTCTGTTTCAGCATCAGCAGTTTGGGAAATGCGTTCGTTGGATATGAAACAGAATTAAAATCATGAAAGAATCTACTTGGAAGTGCAGTTCCAGTGAACTCAGTGATGTTTCACCATACTTCTGAATTGCGGTTATAACGTTATAACCCAACTTATGGGAGTTATAATAGTTATATCCATTTGCAACCTCGACTGCACCCCCAAGTAGGAGGAAATGATCAAAATTGCCTGTTCATAGAGTACCCTCTAGTAATTCAACATAGCTAAATCGCCATTTTTAATGGGAAAATCCACTATAAATGGTCATTTTCAATAGCTATGTTAGTTTACCATAGAGTATGTCAGCAATAGAAATGGGGCTGCATTTTCAATGGAGGCCTTCGGCCTCCGTTTTGAAAAGGGCCCGACCACTTTTTCGATAGCACAATCAAACACAAGGGATGTGGTGGCGAGAAAGCAACAAAATTCCATGTCCAATCAGAAGAACATCTGCTTACTGGTGCGTTTTACGTCGGGAATTTTTGGGAATGATCCCACATTTCATCACTAATTCGTAACTTGTCATCATCCCAGCAACCCCCAGCAAGCCATCCAGCAACCCTGCGTTTAGCACGCACCGCACAACAGTAAGTCTGGAAATCTCAAGAACCGTCATGATTTCCAGATGATGTTCTTCTTCTTGTGATTTCTGAATGGTTGGATGATGGAAATCTATGGAAATCTTAAGTTTCAAGAACTGAACTCTTAGATTTCACAACAAGAATCACTGGAGCAGGATGTTGTGGGGTGCTCCAGTGATGGAGTTTACGAGAGCGTGTCCAAAACGTGACAAATTTGGATCTAAGTGTTTGGTTTGATGGGGATTCTATGGTGTATTCTAAGGGATATAATATGATATAATGGGGATAATATGATATAATGGGGATCTGGAAGGATATAAATGATATAAAGAGATATAAGACTAACTTGGATAAATTCTAAGAATTCACCAACCTGAAATCACGCCACCAAATGGACATGATTGATTTCACTCCTTCGATATCCTTCGATCCAACCCCTCCGACGCCGAAAACGACGTGGTCACACCCCTTTTTGCACGAAAGTTCACTCGAGGGCACCACATGAGCACTTCGGTGCCCGAAAATTGGGGTCTTCAAAACTCTCGGACACCGTTTGCGTCACCCCGTTTTTTCGTTGGGGACTCCGAAACACGTCGTCTCAGCTCTCAACCTGGATCGATGATGGATCGTCATCGGAGGCCTAAATAGCCCGGCAGAAAGACCAGGAAAGTGCCGAAGAGCAGAAAGCCGAACAAATAGAGCAGGATCTTGACAGATTCGCCATCGGCTTCACCTGGTGTCCCAACATCCCAACATGGCTGGACTTTTGGTGCCGGAGCTTGTCATGTTCGAAAACCGAAAACCGAGATCCAACAGAGGAGTTGTTCCTCCAAAACACCAAAAAGCATGGTTTTTTGTCGCATGCCAACCCAACCTAAGACCAAGTTGCAGCGAACAAACAATTCGGAATCCTAGAAATATATCACGCAGCGTTTTCAAAACGCGGGATGAAAGTTGAGTTCAATGAAATTTCACCAAGAAATTGCCTGCGATCCCGGAATCGAAATCACCAGGCGGCCTGCCCGCTCCTTCTCAATGGCAGCTTTTCGAGACATCGACTCTTGTTGTTCCTGCCCCATTTCTGAGTTGAACATCATGCTAGGGAAATCACGACCTGGTCATAAATGTCCATCACAAAGTGGTCCCGAACATCATGACTAGTGGAAAGCTAATGAGCTATAATGGAGCTAATGGTGATGGTTAGAGCCCATAAATAGATATAAATAGGCTTTTCTATGGCCATAAATTATCATAAATTCATGGCGAAGTTGGCAGATGCCAAAGCCATTGACATGACTTGTTTGGATGGACATGGATGGACAACTCACGTTGAGCACGTCGTGTGGTCGCCGCTCCGCGGCGTCCTTCATATCTCTCCACCACTGCACTTCCCATTCCGTCTTTCCCAGCTCCTTCCACGGACTCCGCGGAAGAAACCATGTTTGGGGACGGGAAACCAATGTGATACCCGGCCTGGTAAACATACAAAAAGCAAACTGGAAGCCATGGCCCAGTCGAAATAGTGGATTTACCCATTGAAAATGGTGATTTTCCATAGTTATGTTATATATTTTACCAGAGGGTACCTCCGCATGAAATGTTGGTTGGGTTGACAAGGCCCACAAAAACTAGCCGAGTTACGGACCAACCAAACCAACTTGACGCTTCCGAACTGGGGCACCACATTGTAAATAGCTGTGGTTAGTTGCCAGTACTAGAGTAATCAGACTAAGTGAGTATAGTACATTGAACATGGTTGATATGTAACTGATAGGGATTTGAGTATCATCCATAGATAAGGACTCTACCAATAATAGATAGTGATAGGGATATCACCATCAATAGCGGTGTAAACGATAGAGTATTTGTTTGGCCATATTTGAGTTAGATTTCACTGTTCTACCTTCATGAAATCGTGTTTTTTCTCGAATCACGCTAACCCCCAGCCATCCTAAGAATCTCCATGATATACCTATCACATTCCATCGTTGTTTTGTTTGTGACATCCCCAAAAAAAATGATGCGGGAAACAACCACCAGAAATCTCCGACAGTCAAAACACCCCATTTTTCCACGCGAAATCCCCATGATGAGCTTCAACCCCCCATTTTTCATCCGTGAAAACCGTGAAATCCCACCATTTTTCCTGGTTTTTCTCATCCCAAACCAGTGAAATCCCACCATTTTCCCTGGTTTTTCCCTGGTTTTCCCTGGTTTTCCCTGGTTTTCCCTGGTTTTTTCATCCCCAAATCCAGTGAAATCCCGTGAAATCCCCCTCCTCGGGGTCGATGTCAGAGCCGTCGTATTTCCGTGGCGCCACCCCGGGCTTGGACTCCAACGGACTCGGGCCGCCTGAATCATCTGCACGATTTTATGGATGGTTTGATTTTCGATCTTTTTGGCGATAACTATTTTTATGTGTATGTATATATATATATATATATGTATATATATATATATATGTGTGTGTGTGTATAATCATATATATATGTGATTTCGGCATTTAATGGATTTAGAAGTGAAAAAATACTGTCGGTGAATGATAAAGATGTGATTTAAGCATTTGTTTCGATGCTGAAGCGTTCGGCAAAACTCCAAACATGTTGTTCGATGCCCGGCAAAAATACGTGGCTGAAGTTTGTATCTCCATCCAGTCGGTGTTTCTCCAAATATACCGAAAAAGATGTTGGCTAAACCTTGCAAAGTGGGGCCCCCTAGATAGCTAAGTTGGTTTATAAGCCCCAGTAACTATATAGTTATAAGTACCATAAACCATAGCTATTGGAGTTATAAAGCAACTTAGATATCTTGGGGGCCTCACATTGTTGGCTAAAGTCCCATTTTTAAAAGAAACGTCCCTTGCCCCATTTTTTGGATCTAATCAGGACAAATGGAGACGCACATGGGTTCTATGTGTCAATCAGAAATTCATTGAACTAATAAGTACCCGGCCTGGTATTTACATACAAAAAGCAAACTGGAAAATCACCATTCAAAATAGCTAGATCAACTATAAATGGACCAATTTCCATAGTTATGTGAAAGTTTACCAGGCCGGGTAAAGGGAAGATCTTTCCATGGAAAAGCCATGACACCAGAGCCGCGAATCGCCACCGAAACCCCCACCCCGAGACCCGCGCACCGAAGAAGCTGAGCCCCGCGGAGACCCAGGCAGCGGCCACGAGGCACAGGAGGCACAGGAGGACGCGAGGCCCACTGCGGCGGTCTGCCGCGGGCGCTGGTGAAAGTTATGGTGAAAATGTGGTATACCCCACAATGTGATGCCCCCAAGATATCTAAGTTGGTGAACATAACTCCAATAACTATGGTTTATGGTACTTATAACTATATGGTGAAAATATGGGTTTGTCTGAAAATAACTATGGTATACCCCATATTTTAACCATAACTATGAAACCATAACTAGCTTTAAATTATGAAAATGTGGTATACCCCAGAAATGGTCATTTAATATGGGGCTAGCCTATTTTCAGACACCTGGCAATTGAACCAACTTCAGTTAAAGTGGAGGTTTGTAGTTACTCCCCGAGAGATCATCCAACAGAAAGGGGTCCATGGGGACCCATACGGGGAAATTTGACATCGATGATGGTTGGTTAATGATTATCTATGGTTAATGGTTAGAAAGTATCTATCTGGTTCGTGGTATACCAAAACCCCTCTGAAAAATGATGGAGTGAAAGTCAGTTGGGATGATGACGTTCCCAACTGAATGGAAAATTAAAATTCCATGGTTCCAAACCACCAACCAGTCATTGATGATGGTTGGTTTTCATGATTGAACGAAAAAAACATCTCGTACATGCTGAGCACACTTAGTTCTCCCATTGCCACTATGCAGAAGGACGAATCCGAGAAAACCTGGGTTCCTTTCCCCAGTGGCTAAGTAAGGTGAGCCTTCAAGCACTCAGGAAGGGGTTCTGAACCCACTTTTGATCTGAAAAAATATCTAAAGCAAGTCCTTGAAGCAACAGCTTTTGAATGCTGAAACAGGTCAACCATGGTCAACCCTCAACAAGATCAGGACTTTTTTGCAAACCCTCAACAAATCGAGATCCCCTAAAAATAAGACTGGTTGGTGGTTTTAACCATCTTGAAAAATATTAGTCAATGGGAAGGATTATCCCATATATTATGGAAAATATAAAATGTTTGAAACCACCAACCAGAAGATATCGGAGATAGGTGTGCTCTTGGTAAATTTGGCTGTCCAGTCGTGAAATGACTGGCTGGCTCTTCAAAATTCCCAGTTTTATCCGATGATTTTCCCGAAGAACTCAACGCTACGCTAGGCCACGGGCATTTCGCGGCCCGCCAGGTTTCATGAAACCGGAGGGTATCTGTAAATCTTTGGGAAAAACTTGAAATAAATAGACCAAATAGGATTCAAATCCTAGGTTACTGTCTGGTAATTCAACATAGCTATGGAAAATCAGCATTTTTGATGGGTAAATCCACTATTTCTATGGCCATTTTCAATAGCTATGTTAGTTTACCAGAGGGTAGTGTTGATGACACCGGTAGGTATTTCACATATCGCCAAGCTTCAATCCCTGCAAATTGCATCAAAAGTTCCCGTCCGTTTGTGCATCCGAGCAGCTTTGCATTGTGCTGTAGGCTCAACTCTCTAAACTTTGAGCCGCAGAAAATGGCTCTAGCCGCAATGGCTTATCTTCAGAAAAGAACCCCAAACTTCTGAAGAAAACATGATCTGCCGCCAAAAATGTAGAATTCGTCAACTTCTCCAAAATCGAGGTCCAACACTTCGCCAACCCATCTTAGATGGTAAGCATCGCCAAGTTGGTGAAGTCCAACTCTCGTCTTTGTGGCAGTAGTTAGATGGGTTTAATATGGTTTAATAAACCAACTTATAACTACAGTTACCATCTGGTTATGACTAACATAGCCATGGAAAATCACCATTCTTAATAGGTAAACCCAGGTAAACCATCTATTTCTATGGGCCATCTATACCATCTATGTTAAATAACCAGATGGTATATAGAAATCACAAAGACCTTCTTTGCTGGTGAACGTAGATATTCCCAGCCAGATACCAAAGACTAAAGGATTAAAGTACCCATCTAAGATTGACCTAGTATACAACCTGGAAATACTAGGATCCTAGGTTTGACCTAGTATCTAAGTACCAAATATACATATCCTTTTTAGGTACAGTATTGATCTTTTTTCCATGGCGAACTGTTAGTCATAACCAGGTTGGGTAAATGATGTTCAATGATTTATCATAGATATTCCCAGCCAGATACCAAAAGACTAGTTAGGATTAGTTTCTACCCATCTAGCCGATTGACGTAGAAATGATGTTCAATGGGCACCACATGCTACAAATGTGTTTTGTTCAGGTTCTCGGTACCCGACCAGCGATGCCGTAGGAGACTTGGAACGCGATGCCGCGGGGGTTGGGACCTTGAAACGCGTCTGGGGAATCAACGCCCCCTGGCTGGTTGAAGGTGTGGGGATATAACTGATATAACCAGGAAAAATTACAAGAAATGATACTTAATGATACTTGATGAGAAAAATGGGTTTAATATGGTTTAATAAACCAACTTATAACTACAGTTACCATCTGGTTATGACTAACAGTTCGCCATAGAAAGATCCACCATGATATTAATAGGTAAACCCAGGTAAACCATCTATTTCTATGGGCCATCTATACCATGGCTATGTTAGTCATAACCAGGTTGGGTATATCCAAAATGGGGCTTACACCCCTTCTTTCCAGCGGCTTATCATGATTTATCACATCTTTCCCCGGCGGGATCCGCTACAGCCACCGATCAAGCTCCAATTTTGGGCTTTCAAACATCACGTGACACGACACTGGTGATGCTGGGATGGTCAAAATTCGGCTTTACGACATTGCGACATTGTTCAGACCAAAAAAATAACATCGGAAGCACCAACGAAACCTAACAAAACCAACACAAAAGCTGTCAGCTGAATCCCAAACCAAAAACGAATCCAGCTCGGCGGCTCTGGAGTTCGACTCAAGAATCCGGTAACATCGGCAAAAGATGTGGTCAAAAATGGGCCACAAAAATCGGTTGCCCAACATTTTGAGGGTTTTAAAATCGTGGTTTCCCCCGTGAAAATGGCCGAAAATCTTGGTTTTGCACCTCCATTTTCAGACGCAACTGACACAATGATCACAATGACATGCCCCACAATTCGTATCCCAATATGATTCCCAGTATGATTCCCAGTATATCCACCTGGGTAAATTAATTCATAGTTCACTAATCCGAATAGTTCGGCCATGATTCAGGGGATGATTTTCCTATATCTAAACCATGATTTCCCTATATCGGTCGCACAGTGAGGTTGTTAGAAAATTTACCCAGATCCATGTATAAATGATCACTGCTATGATTTTCCCATTGAAGCTTTAAAACTCGATGGGTTTAACGGTTAAATCAACCAGCAGCTTCGAAAAAACTGAGCCAAGTTGCCAAGCAGGTCAGAAACTCCTCGATGACGTCCTGGTCAGAAAACTGGGATTTTTCACATGGATTTCACCATGCAAAAAGTTGGATCAAAGACTGGCTAAGTTATATGATTTGACCATGCAAAAGTGAAGGAACATCACCGTTTTTTTGGAACATGTGGAAACTTTTCAGCATGGAAAATCGCTGGTGATTTGCTCAAAATCCTTCAATTCCCTATGGATTGACCCATTGGAGAATTTAAAGAACAGCAAATCCCAGGTTGAATTGGTCGCAATCTGGCTCTGGAAATGGGGGATACCCAGGATACCAATTGCTATAAGTGAAATTAGGGAATATCATACCATGATAAACCAGAGGATTTGTTTGGAAAACATATTTTCAGACAAAACCAAAAAAAAACTTCCCCAGAACTCGATGCTCTATGCGGCCCCCACCTCTTGTTGGGCATTTTCAGGAGACACCTGCAAAACGCAAAGTGGTAGGACCAATGACTCATGATGATGAAGGCTCTATTCCCAAAAATGATTACGGAAACAGCCAATATCTGTTGAACAAACAAAACACAATCACACGATCCGAAACATCATAAAAGAAAAATACCAGGTGTTCATCAATCTGATTTTCCCATCATCGTTTTAACTGGAAAACGGTTTTTCCCATCAGAACAGCACCACCATCCCTGGGAGACCTGCTGGAGAACATCATCGTTCGGTGAGTCGTCAACAACAAACGAATCATCATCCAAACCATGGTTACCTATATGATGTATAGATTTATGGCTTTAATCTGGTTTTATATGGTGTAGTGTAATATGGATAATAATGGGATAACTGGGATCACAATACTGCTTGGTGGTATACCAAAACCCCTCTGAAAAATATGAGTTACTCAGTTGGGATGGTTATCCCATATATGAAATGGAAAATAAAAACATGTGTGAAACCACCAACCAGATAGAAAACAATTACTAATTATAAAAAGCCATCAGTTCACAAACTGAATCAGCTTCAGTCAGCTTCCTCTGCTGGGGAGTCACTCAAATATTTGAAAGCCGTAGAAAGCCATAGACAAACCGTAGAAAATCATAGAAAACCATCGAAAAACCATGTTGAACAGCATCAAAATCATTGGTTTGATCATAGAAAACCCCAGGAAAAAAAAAAACTGGAATTAAAAAACCTCGAACATAAAAAAAAAAGCTTCGTCGGTGGTATCCCCAGTGCACACCGGAGCTATTTTGGGCTGACCCCATTAACTTTCGCTGTTGGGGAAAAGCTCCAGAAACCCCACTGAAACCCATCCAACATCCACACCTTCTCCGGCGCTGTCGGCGTCTTCGATGGGCTCCAGGGTGGGGTAAGCCTCGGGAAGTCCCCAAAATTGTCGGAAATGCCACCTGGAAAAGCATCGGAAAAGTAGAGAAATGTATGGAAAAAGTTTGGAAAAATATGGAAAAGTATGGAAAAACAATACAGGAACACATCAGAACATGGAAAAGTATGGGAAAATATGGAAGTTACTAAGTTACCCCATGAAAAAAAAAAAAAGTGTGGTATGGTTAGAATGCCATGCTTCTCCCCATGGAAAAATCTTCCACCTGCGGCCAGCATCCCAGGCCACCCACGGGCAAGAAACAGCGAAGGTCCCTTGGTCGCCAGCACGGCGCTATGGGAGCGACCGGCGGCCACGGCAACCTGCGGAGAAATCCGCTTGGAGAAAGTGGTAACAATTCATCTACATATTTGATATATATTGGATATAAGTAACACTTATAGTAACACTTATAGTAATACTTATAGTAACACTTATAGTAACTAGTTGGTGACTGGTTTAATAACTTATAGTAACTGGTTACTGAAATCCAGTGGAAAGCCCAAGAATCAACCATGGTTGATTTCTTGATACCAACCTAAGCAATAGATTTATGTCTATATATATATATATAATCACTAGATATTATCAATGGCCCAATTGCTTTGATGCACACTTAAATGAATATGGTCCATAATGGTTCAATAAATAATCCTCTATAATATATATATATATGCATAGAAACCATAAAACTTACGGGATTTAACCACTAGACACAAATCAATCATCCGAAAGGGGGGTTGGTACCTGAAAAGCTAAGTTGTTATAACTCCAATAACTAGGGACTCCGGCAGATCTCTCGCGTCGTGGACCACCACCGAAACAAGGTAGCCGGAAATCATGGGAACAGCCCCAAGCCCCGTACAGTGCAATGGATCGATTAAAAGAGAGCCAGAAACCTCTTGAAATAGCCATGACTTGAGGGTACCATCTGGTAATTTGTTACATAGCTATTGAAAATGGCCATTTATAGTGAGTTTTCCCATTAAAGATTGTGATTTTCCATAGTTATGTTAGTTTACCAGGGGGTAACATCTGGTTATGACATTCACAGTTCGCGAACTGGAAAATCCCTGGCCCATCAATGGAGCTTTAGTTCGCTAAAATCATCTATTTCGTTCTATGGGCCATGGCGCCACCATGGCAAACTGTGAATGTCATTACCAGAGGGTATATCATCATATATCCCATTAAATCCCATTAAATGCTATTGAATCACCATTTTAATATATCCCATTAAAACACCATTTTTCTGAATAATCCCTACAAAAAGTTCCACCATCATATTTTCCACCATTTTCCACCCAAAGTTCCGATCACTGACTTGAGACGGTGAAGCCACCTTTTTTTTTCGGATTCCCCCCACTCCACTAGGCATTCCCTACAGCAAAGTGAGGGGACGGAGGAGAGAAGTCGATCAGCCGTGCAGGCCTCGAACGGTTTGTCACACCGGCTGATGGAAAAATCTTTGGGGATTTATGGATGTGAATATTCCACCCCTATGGGTTTTTTCATGTTTTGTCATATACCCTCTGGTAATGACATTCACAGTTTGCGAACTTGAAGCCATGGCCCAGTCGAAATAGTTGATTTTCCCATGAATAGCATGGTGGATCTTTCCAGTTCGTTTTTTGTAAACGTTTACCAGGCCGGGTAGCAAGCTTGACCCTACCCCAAATTCATAAATCTCAGCCACAGCTGTTTCGCTGGACGGTGGACATGTTGCAGGAAATCCCAATTTTTCATCCGGTGAAAGCCAAACCCTCAGTGTTCCCCAAAGCCGCAGACAGCTGATCACCGGCGCTTAGATCATTAAGGTCTTGGTTTCGATGTTGCTTTGCTCAAATTGACCCCAAAAAAAAATCTAGGAACGCTAACGTTCTCAATTCCAAGAAAAGGATAGGTAGGTAAGATACGATTTATAGATGGATAGATTATCAAGTTCACCATCATTCAAGTGATTAAGTTGATATTATAGTATAGTAATATGATATATCAACATATCCAAGGATACATTATAGTGGTTATCCATCATTCACATATCAACTTGATATCATATGTCAAGTCCAAACTCACATCTTATCAAGATGGATTCACTTAATGGGTGAACCTATATCATATATCAAGTTCATATATTATTTCCATCATTACCCTATGATAATAGTTGATTTCCACAGTCTTGTTACTTTACCAAAGGGTAAAGGGAATGTCAACCATCATTATATGTCCATCATTACAAGGGTATAGGGCCCCCACAGCGTTACACTCTCTAATAATAATGATTATAGTGATTAATTATCCATCATTCATATATCAACTTGATATTCATATATCAAGTTCATCTAAGTTCATGTATCATTATATATACTATATATATATGGGTAAATTATAATATTTCACTAACCTGAATTAAGGCCATAAAAGGGGATGATTCCTCTTATTGACCATGATTCCAGTGAGGGAGGACGACGGCTGAGGTCGTGATCAAATTTACCCAGATATATCATCCATTGATTATAGGGCTTATATCCCAACTATGGTAAACATATTCCCAACAATTGGGTTCCAAACCACCAACCAGATATATATGTGTGTGTGTGTGTTCCATCATCATTCACCATCTTTTTTAATCAACTTCCACCTCACCACGGGATTTCCATGGCGCATCCCGCCAAGCGAGCGCGAATCTCTGAGATGGCCACCATCTCTGACTCTCCGGGTTCTCAGCCTTGGCCGAAAGTTACGAAAATGAGGTGATAGATATGGAACTAGTTGGAGCGTGTGATAGATATATATATATA
>Ga0126342_10014286_pt1 | contig 14028 bp, 11 predicted proteins | sample Cyp1metagenome_FD_92528 | JGI IMG/M metagenome (GOLD analysis project Ga0126342, IMG submission 92528) | Coral microbial communities from Lord Howe Island, Old Settlement Bay, Australia - Cyphastrea 1 metagenome | ecosystem: Host-associated > Invertebrates > Cnidaria > Coral ...
CCCTCCCCTTTACTTCGTAAAGTAAAACTCAAGGTAGCCCCTCTGGAGCTACCTTTCGTGATGAGTTCGTCAGTTGGGATGATTAAATTCCCAATATATGGAAAAATAATCAACATGTTCCAAACCACCAATCAGTTCAGTGTTCGAAACTGCCAACCAGGGACAGGGGTTGGTGGTGAGGTAGATCCATGCAGCCATGAAACTTGTGCAAGAAAAGGGTCAATTAACTTGCGCAAGAAAAGGGTCAATTGCGATCATCTTGCCCAAAAAGAAAATTAAATCTGATAAATCGAGGCCAGGCATGCAGGAATACATCCCAAGAAGTCAACTTCACAGGGGTTGATTTTGGGTGCAGCCATAAATCATCCATAAATCATGTAAAAGCACACCGACATCAGTAAGGTTTAACAGGACAAATCGGTCGCCAACAACCGTGGTGCCAAAGAAAAACAACCGAAGAACAGACCTGTTGCAGCCACTGCACCAGTTGCCATGGCCTCACAATTCAGAGACCGTTTTTTTTGCACTGGGACCATGGAAACCGAATTTCTGTTTCTTCCCTTCGAATTTAAAGATGTACCATCTGGTTATGACTAACATAGCCATGGAAAATCACCATTTTTAATAGGTATTTAATAGGTAAACCATCTATAAATGGGCCATCTATACCATGGCTATGTTAAATAACCAGAGGGTAGGTCCGGTGATCAGGATTTGGCTCGAATAAAACATCTGGAGAAACGCCACAAAAACGCACAAACTCGATAGTAGACAGGCGTAGATCAACAATACGTGGATCAAAAGACGATTTACGTGGCTTTCAGAAAAAAGGTACCCTCTGGTAATTTAACATAGCTATGGAAAATCACCATTTTTAATGGGTAAATCCACTATAAATGGCCATTTTTAATAGCTATGTTAGTTTACCAGAGGGTAGGTGACAAGTTTTGCCTGTCCTGGTGCAGATCTTCTTTGCCGACAAGATACAAGGTGAACACATCTTGACAACGGCTTCAACTGCACCCCGCATCACCAAATACACAAATTAAAATCAAAGAACGCAACGATGCCCAAAGCGGGCCCCAGCCCCAACTCTCCGCCCAAGGCCCTGGCAAGAATTTCTGTGCATTTCGCGGCACTGATGGCACGATGGTCCTCAAGGAGCTATGGCTATGTTATCACCGGGTGATGGGTGTGGAAGGAGCGACATTTAATGAATTTGCGGGACCTTCTTCTTGAGACATACCGTGAGCAAGACATGTGGCTCTGCGGCAAGATACAGCATATCTCAGTCCAATCTCACATCTCTTCCAATCTTAATTCTGATACAAAGCTGTGAACAAGATCGAGCAGCAATGGCTTTGTACATGCAACAATTCAAATGAAATCATTTGCAGCAAACCCCTGAACTGTCAACTAAGACAGAGACATCTCGTAGAAGCGCGAGATACTTACCTTGGAAAAGACTCTTTCATTCAATATTTTATAATATATTCCTTAGGTGCAACGCTCCAACATGGCAGATTCTTACACCATATTCACCCATATATGTGTCATGTTTGTAATGCCCGGATTTCGAGGACATGTGACATGCTCAAAAAATATCGGCCAACTAATGCCTTACAGAAAAGACATGAAAACACAATAAAATGAGGCTGATATGCTGATACTAGTTAAAATTGACCGCAGAGTCGAGTGTGTGTATTCTCTGCAATAAGACATGGCTAAAGAAACACAAAATGCTGGTCAATTGACTTCATCACTGAAAAACATAATGACCTCAAACAGCTCCAGCCGAGGTGCCGGAAGTTGTTCCAAGTGGCTCAAAGCCGAAGACCGCCTCGGTATGTTTTGGGATGTGGAGGTTATTGATGATGATGATGATGATGATGATGATGCTGCTGTAACTGCTGAGACTGCTGGGACTATTTGTAGGTTGTTGGCAATGACTACCATCTACTGGGCAAAATCAGTGCAATGACTCCCGACACACACTTCCAGTAACACATCTGTATACAGTTCAAGTCTGAGATACTGGCACAGTTGGATGAACAAACAGGAGGAACGCGTTGCCTGAGCCCGATGGTTTCTGATCTCAACGTAGAGGGTCCTTCTCAAACTCCAAGGGACATGTTGGATCATGTTGGTCTGTTTCTAGACATCCTCATCATCCTGTGTCACAAACACTTAGAGCAGTATTTGCCACAATGATGGCGGCCAAGATCCCGACAAATTTGCAGTTGATCCAATGGGACAAAGTCCACTACCAAGAACGGACAGAGTTCATGTATGTCATGTGACACCTATATAAATATATGATATATCAATATAATATGTATATAAATTGTATATATAATTATATACAATAAATCAATGTAATACTGTAATAGATTATATATATAGAGTATATACTGGGAAATCTGATCGTTTTCGTCGCCTGTCTCCTGAATTATGACTACGTTGCAGGGATCCACGACTGGCTCAGTCTAGCCTAAGATAAATCAGATCGAATAAGGTTCTTATTTCGGGGGAAAGCTGCGAAACAATCACAGTCAGTCTAAGATGTCTAAGTTAGACATATTAAGGACCTCTACTCTCACGATTGCGGAATTGACCTTAACCACAGACACACATGCACCTTAACTATGGAACACGGACACGTCATGGCAGCCCTTCGGCGCGCCTGCCAAGAAGACGAACAAACAGAGCGATCTGAAGGGCCTTTTTCTCAAATTCATGGGCCTGAGCGCCAGATCGCTAGATCGCCAGGATGCCATGAGTTGATTGCTGAACAGGACATGAGGGACGTGAGGCCTGACCATCACCAACGAAGGTACCTGGCAAACAGTTGAAGCAAACATGTTTCGACCGTGACTGTAGCGAAGCAAAAATCGAAAAACACTGCGTGACACGACCAAGTACAGCAGCGGAATGGAGCTGGATGGTGATGATGGAGAGAATCCCACAGGTCGACATGCTGAGTCACCCACTAAGATTCTCCAAAATTACAATGAATCCTGCACTATATTGGTGTGTCTGAACATGTTAAAATGGAGCATACGCCCAAATTGCCCTTTGAATAGGGAAAATTATTGATAAACCATCAATCTGGGGGTACACTATTTTGGACAAACCCGCATTCAATTATTAGTCGGTATAGGAAAGATTCTCCAAAATGATTCTTGCAATACATTTCAACACTTTCCAACAATTTTCCTACAGTGGAGGTACCCCCACATCATCCATTTTAATAGGATTTTCCAATTTTCCAGTACAAACCTTCCATTTTGGGGTACATCCATTTTAGGAAAGCCCCATATCCAACAACCCCTTGACCTCATCTTGACCTTTGGTGCCTGCTGCAAGCCATGCCAGCCCGGCACAAAGGATCGTCAACGGCACGGCCAGCGACCAGGAGTAGATCGTCACGGGTGCCAAAACTGCCAGGAGCCTGGGGATACTCATGGGATATTTTATGATATTTTAGTTGTATCATGTTGAATAGGTTTAAATGGGATACCGTAATAATCCGTAATATAAGAATGTAATATCGCATGATATCTTATGGGATTTATGACATATAATACGTTCCCATTCCTTAAGACGATTTTGAGTGACAAGACAAACCATGACATACCCACAAGATCGCACCAGGCCATAAAGTTGCAAATATATTGTGTTTTTATCTGTTTTTAACACTTCACACCTCCTCCGTTCACTTCCCGTCACGGATTGCAGGACACTTCCCACTGAGCCAAGAGACGCGAAACCACTGGCCACACGCACCTTGGTTGAATTGGCCGTGCCAAGGTTGACGCGAATGGTTGCCGATGTTTATTTGATTTCGATCATCTTGTGTGGATCATATAAGTTCTAGGACTGTAACACCAGTGCATTTGTCTCAAGGATGCATAGTATAGATGCCAGTCAAAATTGCAACTGTCAAATTCCCCGGTCCAGCAAGCAGAAGTCTGTGCAAACTTTGCGTATCTGAACTTGTATGAACAATTGATCTGATTGGCGCAAAAGAAAGTGTCCAAAGCCAGTGCATCTGAAATTAACTTAAAGAGGCCCCCTCTCAGACAAGCCAGTGCATCTAAAATGAACTTAAGTCAACCCCTTACCCTGCAGAATGATGTCTCTGGGACTCCAAACAGCTTCCCAAAGAGGACATGGCAATTGAACGCCCTTCAATTTGGCACCTGCCAGACTGGGAGACGAACGGCAAGAGACTGGCTCTTGGATCTCTTGCTCTCTTTATTTGAACATGACTTCCGTGTGTCGTTTGCACCGTCTCCTTTAAAACTTTATCTTCCCACAGTTCCGTTGTGACGGAATCCAGTGATTGTTCAAAGAGAACCTTACATCTCTACTCTGCTCGCAACTACCCTCCAACGGGCAAAGGAAAAGCTATCATGATGTCTAATTACTTGGATAGTGGCGTCAGGTCGTCCCAGTTAAAAGGTGATTACAGTATATTACAGTTAGTCTCAGTCGTACAGTCGTATTGTTTAAAATCCACTCACAAGTGAGGTTCTAAGATGTTCTAAGCTGGTTGGTAGTTTCAACCCCTCTCAAAAGTCTTTGGGATCATGAATCGGGGCTCGTTGTTCTTTAAACATGTTTGGAACAAAGGTTTTTCCAGCTAGCCTTCACTTAAGCAGGTTTACCTCATTTCACTAAATGGATTTGTTTGAAATTGGGTACCAAAATCTATCCCCTGGCTAACGATCTCATGTTCATCATTAAATTGCCATCTTATATATATATAGAGAGTAGGTCCATCCACCATTCTTAGATACACCCACATATCATATAATATCAAGTTGGAAAACGTGTTGCTTTATGTAACATATATATATCATATTTATAACAACTATTTCCCCAGATTTTTCCAGTAAAAACACATTGATCCATAAATCAAAACTGGTCTCATCCGATTCCAAGAGGTCACGGCCTTCCTCAGAGTACACCGCGAAGGCATAGCGCCGCAACGCCAGGGCGGCGCAGGCGGCAACAGCACCGCCTGTGTCGGGGTAAATGGGGTCCTCCAGAAGATAGAAATGTTAGTCCCTACTATTTTGCCGGTGGTGATGATGATGATGATGATGATGGTGATACTATTATAATATATTATAATATAATATCTTAGATTTTATTAGTTTTCCATTGACCCTTCCATGCTCCCATCTCAAGTTCCCTACCGTTCCCTACCCCCGGTTCCGGACCTACTGCCAGCCAGCTTTGGGCCAGCTTCCGACGGTCTGCCTCCTGACATAGTGGGGATGATCAACTTCTAACTCAAGCTCTGACCCAACTCTTCTGGGTTAATGATAAAAAAAAACAGGTTACCTGTCCGGGTGTTCCAAAAAACAGGTTACCTGCTGTTACCTGTCATGGTTTTGAGGGGTCGATAGTCTTGCTTAAACCAAACTTAGCCAGGATTCATGAGTTTCAGGATCTTAAACTCGGCTACCAGGATCTATGTCGACAGTTGTTTGATGGGGATTCCTGCCAGGATTGTGATCCGTACACCGAATTTTTTCAACACCATGGGTACCCTCTGGTTATGACTAACATAGCCATGGGAAATGACCCATTTGTAGATGGTTTACCTATTAAAAATGGTGATTTTCCATGGCTATGTTAAATAACCAGAGAGTAACAAGAAACTCACCGAACGATTCATTCCACCAGTACTGACAGTATCACTTAATGTATCACGTGCAGTGGCTGGTTGCCTATCGTTGCCACCTTAAGGCATTCCACCTTGCCATTCCACCCATGGATGTCCATCCAGCGACCACGCCTGCAGCTGCGGTCGTCGCACACAGAGTAAGCCCTCAGATCCTGACCTGGCGAAAAAAACGACAGGCGCCCTGCAATTTGGATCTACCCTCTGGTAAACTAACATAGCTATTGAAAATGGCCATTTATAGTGAGTTTTCCCATTAAAAATTGTGATTTTCCATAGCTATGTTAAATTACCAGAGGGTATGGCGAACCCATGGCGTTTTAGCCAGTTTTTTCAGATTTTATGGGGATCAATGAGACATGGTTACTGGTTGGTGGTATACCTACCCCTCTGAAAAATATGAAAGTCAGTTGGGATGATTATTCCAAATATATGGCAAACTAAAAAATGTTCCAAACCACCAATCAGGTTATATCATGTTATATCTTATGGGGATCTTGTAGTGATCAAAAATCTTGCCACATCAATGACTTAGGGATCCCCCAGAAGTACGGGAAGGTCATGGTTGCATGAGACCCAATCACGCCAAAATATTACCCTCTGGTAAATTAACATGGCTATGGAAAATCACCATTTGTAATGGGAAAATCAACTGTAAATGGCTATTTTCAATAGCTATGTTAAATTACCAGAGGGTATTACAGAATGCAGCCCCCAGTTTGCTTTGATTCCGCAAAAGCCTCTCTGCTTCACCCATCGCCATCACTAGCATAGCACTCCCCGAAGCCTTGGGACCGGTGCCAAAATCACCGAGTTGCGAAGATGGTGAAACAAAGAATCAACAAAAAAGGTGAACATTCAATTCAGAGTGATAATAATTATCATCATTACCTCTATTGCGGTGATGATGATTATTATTTCTTTATTAAACGTATTAATATTAAGCATCATTATTATTGCATTATCAATATTATCATTATTATCATTTATTAGTGTTGTAATTATAAATATTTATTATTATTATTACATAATATGACCATCATTCATATTGTATCAACATCATCACAACGGTGATGCAAACCATCATCACAACAACCAGTAACGATGACGATAAGGATGATGACAATGATAAAGAACAAGGAGAAACAAAAGCTGATGCAAACATTCCTGAATGTCATTTCTATGAAACAACTTTGTTATAAAGGTCATGGAAATCGGTTTGAAGGCCTGTCTGGCCGCCCAACGCATACAGGAGTCACAGCCGGATTATTGAATTCCGGGCACCAAACTTGCGTCTAGCTTCAATGATATGGCATCAGGATAAGCCATGGATATATTTTACAACACATTGGTGACCTCCCGACCAGATACCGGTCCAAACAAGTTGATGGTGGAACATTTATAACCACACATCAACCGTGAAATTAGCCCATTGGAATCATCATTCCTAATCTAGGGGCGGACAATAACAAATACACATATATTAAAACTTACAGACACACACACACACAAACCTGCATGTATATATTCAATATACACATTTGAACTTCCAACCAGGATCCTCTTCTCTCACAACACAGTCACATCTCTTTCATATATATATATATAATATAATATCAAATATTATCTAGCTGGTGGTTTCAGCCCTCCTGAAACTTCCTGACGCGTATTAATCAGTTGGGATCATCATTTAGTTATATTTACTGTCCACGGTCGAAAATGACAACTACTTGAAACCATCATAGATCTGGGTAAATTATAATAATTCACTAACCTGAATAGTTCGGCCATTTGGGGATGATTTCCCTATAAAAACCATGATTCCAGGGTTCGGTCGCAGTGAGGTCGTTATAATTTACCCAGATAGATTTGGGACCCAAACCTACCATACATCGTCCGTCCCAACCTCGGACCTCCGACTGCGCTGATGGCAAAGACTGAGCCCAAACCCACCAGCAAGGAGCGGATGTCCCGGTAGGCAGGAGCTGTCCTCGTCCACTGATTCGTGGGAGCGGGTTGCCACTGGCTTTAACGAAAAGTGAGTGTCTTGACCCACTGGTGACACAATACTGAACTGGTGGTTTCAATCCCTCTGAAAAATATGAGTCAGTTGGGATGATTATTCCCAATATGGAAAAATGATCCAAATGTTCCAAACCACCAACCAGATGGTGACACAATACTGAAGCCATCTTGAAAAGTTGAGGTCAGCGGGTCATGGACCCGGCAGATCCACAATTTTGAGCCACGCTGATGAACGCCAAAATAGTTGATATGGAGGTTTCCATAAATGGGGGTACCCCAATAGCTGGATGATTTAATATGGTAAATCCATGAACATCCTATTAAAATGGATGATTTGGGGGTACCCCCATTTTAGGAAACCCGGTAGCTATACATAAAGGTTGATCAGCCCATTCCAATGCTTCGGTACCCATCTCTGGGAGCAACTGGGAGCCCTGGCCCCAGGAAACTGATGAGAAGCGACTGCATCGCAAAGACCGGATAGAGGTAAAACCTGGCGACGTTGTGTGTCATCCAATCCAGGAATGCTAGGCCAACTATAGCAAAACTCGTCAGACTGCTTGAGGATTCTTTAAAAATTGCTTGGACATTCAAATCCATCTGTGCCAGCTAACTTGAGATTTGAATAGATTTTGAGATATTTTCAGACACTTCCCCCCCCGGTTGCATTCTTCGAGCTCCCAGGCACCCGTTGGAGATGTGGCTGCTGGGTCCAGTGAAGAAATAGAAGTTGAAGGAATGATGTAGCTGCTGCAAGGCATTACTCATACACCTGGCATGGGCCACCAACAACGGCCCTATGATTTCAAAGCGACTGCCTTTTGCAACGCCAATTTTCAGATTCGTTTTCCAACGGTGAGTTTCAAAGGATGCTCAATGCTGATTCAATTAAGATATACTACCCTCTGGCTATTTAACATAGCTATGGAAAATGGCCCATTTATAGATGATTTTCCCAGCTAAAATCACCTCCATTTATAAGGGATTTTCCATGGCTATGTTAAATAACCAGATGGTAATAGCTAAATCCACATAATTCGCGTATTAGCACCCAACCGACAAACAGCATAAATATGCATTCATCACTTACGTCCTTATCATTGGTCAAGTCTCCATCATTTGTCAGGCAATTCCCCCATGGTTGGCGCTTCAATTCGCACCAGCATTCTAGGCAAACTATAACAAAAAGTGGTGTAGTTGGGGGCTGCCACCAAGGCACCTACCTATATAACAGACAGACCAAACATACTCAATGCCACTATTGGGATGACTCCCCCGAGATCATGCACCAGCTGCACCTCAAGAGACCCTCAATGGACATGGTCAGGCCATCCAAACTGGGACCGTGGGAGCAAAATGGCAATGTGGCTCAAAATCATACCACGATTTGGATGCCATATTGTGTATAATAGTGTTATATATATACAATTAATAGTGTATAATAGTGTATAATAGTATTTATTATATACAATATACAACATGTGTATTGTATATGCACACAACATAATACATATTATATCATGTTATATTCATATCATCAAAGAAACAAAAACAAATGGACCAAGACGGACAAAAGGAATATGAAGTGAGTGCTCACCATTGTGATGTGTACTAATATATGTTATGTTATGTTGGATATTGTTGGATACTCTTGGGGGATAAGTTCTCAGTATTCTTCAGGGTTCATCAATTCTGGGCCATGATACCTGAAACTGGAGCATTGCAACTCTGTGTAGAGCCAGGGCATGCCGGGGCGTTGACTTTGCTGCATTGCGTGCTTTCTGGCTTCACCCCTGAAAATATGAACCCGTAGGCACTTGGAATCATTGTTCCAACTAGTTGGGACAGAACTCAACAGAAAGTCTCACAAACATTGGACATTGGACTTTGAAGTCCAAACATGTCCAAACCATGTTGTGCCCCATCAGCAAGTGTGGCCTCCCAGGCCTTTGGCCAATGCACTCTGGGCGAACGGACTTCATGTTCCCTCGATCACCCTTCTTGTTCCTCAGCCGGGTGTCAACAAAGCATGGGAGTTGGACTGTTCTGGACCCTGCACTGCGTAATGTTTGGTTTCTGGAAAGAACATACACACATAAAAACAGGGCTTCCTTATAATATTGTGTCGGTTGCAGATCTGAGGGGTTCAAGGGAATCAATTCATTCCTTTGTCTGCACCACTCAGCCACTTCTTCAAACATTTCAGAGATATCGCCATTTTCTCAGAAACAGATATATACACTTTACCCTCTGGTAAACTAACATAACTATGGAAAATCACAATTTTTCACGGCTAAATCAACTATAAATGCTATAAATGACCATTTTCAATAGGTATATACGTACTCATACCTTTGAAAGACATCTCCATCCAGCTGCAGTGGTCAATCTAAAAAAGCCCTCAGGTCCTGGCACACCTCGAATGGTGAAAGCTGGCACCTGAAGCTCCAGAAAGGGTGCATGACCTCAGCAACCAGAAAGGGTTGTTGATTGGTTATCTTTAATGATGACTGATAGCATTGGATTGGTTTGAGGGAAAATCTTAACCGGAAACCATGGTTTTTACCATCAAATATAGGGCTTTCCTGTAAATTTTCCCATCATCCAATTCTATGATGATAGCATTGAAGGCTAACTGCTGGATGATTAAGATGATTAATTACAGAATTCCCGGCGAATCGGTAAAGGTTTGTTAAACACTGTGAAACACTCAACACTATCAAGTAAGATAGAAACCTTCTTGATTTTTAGGAAGGACTATCACTTTGTTCCATTTCAGATGGTAGCATTTGCGGCTGACATTGTTCAACCCTGCTGAGAACCCTGCTGCTGTGCACGCCACCGTTCCTGGAGCTATGTAAAGCTGACTCCTGCGATCTTTCTATGACAAAGGATTCACCAGATTGTAGTCACAGTAAGTAAGATTCTGCACTGTTGGGACTTGGTATGCATGAAGTCTTGCTTCTGTCATTGTGGTCCTTCATCATTGATACTTCACCGCCTCTTCATCATTCTGGATGAATGAATTGGACTGACTACTTCAGCACTCTGACACTTGTTTTCTTTGGGTGTTTTCCCATGTAACATACACGCTAAATCATACTGGTTGTCTCACTGGCTTGGTTCCCTGACACTACTTCCAGAAATATCAAATGCTGCCAGTGGCGGGTCAGAATGGTGGCCCAAACCTTGGACGGTTTTGCTCTGCAGCAAACCCAATCATAAAGCATCTAATTTCTACCAGAAATACAGTACTTGGTCATACAAAACCATCTCAAATGGAAGCTTGATGCGGTTTATGATACAAACCTTGTTGGGTTTACCATATTTTACCACATGGCAGTGTGTCAAAACCAATAGTACCCCTTCTGTTCACATCAAAATAGCTGGGATTCATGGATGTTCATCCCCCTAAAAATGGTATTAATAGGATTTAATAGGTATTGATCCATACCCACATTGTTAACATGGCACCTTGTTCGGTGAAACCCATGGCCTTTTTCCCAATCGGGCCGCCTGGCATGGTGCAGGACCGATTCCCAGGCGTCGCGATGCCGCAGCAGCAGGCCGCCTTTATCCTGGCCGACATGATTCTCGGCGAGATAAGAAAGGGTGGAACAGATTTAAACAGCCAGCATTTTATGGTCACTCTATATGATTATATATGGGGATTTATGATTTTTCTGGGGACTATATATGATTATACTATGATCATGTGGATTTATGATAGCAATGGATTGGTTTTGTTGGGAACATCTTAACCGGAAACCCATGGGTTTTTACCATTAACTATAAGGGTTTTCCTGCAAATTTTCCCATCATCCAATTCTATGAGTGATATTTTATGGGAACTATACCATGATCATGTGGATTTATGATATTTTATCATCGGATAGTTAGCCAACAATATGATTCTTGGGTCTGAACATGGTGGTACAAGTACAATACCACAATTTGTGGCCATATGAATGGGACGTGGCAAATTTTCAGACCATGACAAATCCATATTAGCCTCATGGGAACCGAATGGGAGGGGTATCAACACATGTGTCCGCTTTCTCCACCCTGCCAGCGCCGAGATTTTGACGCTGTCCAGTAGTACATCAACCGAGAAAAATCCGAGAAAACCGGCGCAAAACAATTGCCATGTTGCCATGCAACCAAAACGTGAATTAGCAGCATGATGCAGGAGTACCGCACTTCCTCGTGACTTTGGATTCAATTGAACAATATTCAGAGGGTAATCGAGGAGAATTCATCAGCTCCATCATCAAGCCATTTCAGGTTGGAAAGAGTGGGAGACAGAAAGCCATCATCAAACAAGATCGTACCCTCTGGTAATTTAACATAGCTATTGAAAATGGCCATTTATAGTGAGTTTTCCCATTAAAAATGGTGATTTTCCATAGTTATGTTAAATTACCAGAGGGTAGATCATCAAACAGGCCGATCCATGCAAGCACCGCAGCATAGCACACAGTACAGCCGGGAAAACTGGCGCACCCGAGCAGAGACAGAGTAGCTGTTCACCAGATCCTCCCAGTGACAGTGCAGGTCTCTATCTGAAGCCCATGATTTTGGCATCTCTGGCTGAATATTCATCAAACTGCAATAGGGTCATCGTGGGGATTTTGTCTCTGGCTAAGCTTCATTTCTGATCGTTTGAAAGGATCTATGTCATGGTCAAAACAGGGCTACCAACGCCGAAGATGGACTGGTCGCAAAAGTATCCGAAGGATTCTAAAGGTAGACACAATAAAGGTAGACCTTTATAACCAACGACAAAACATCCGCAGAGGAGTCCTCCAGGTCCTCGCGGTTAAAAATTCTATGGTGGACACACACGAATCCTTTAGAATCCGATACTATGAAACCTGAAGGATTCGTAGCAGGATTCGTAGCCTGAATCAAAGTTTAAGCCCATCCTATAGGAGGACCTGGAGGACCTGGACATCCATGGCACCGCACCTGGTTGGGCACCATGCCGTTGATCCCCTCCACATCCAAGAGTAGGGAGGTGGCCTCAGGGCACGGAGAGCACCGTGAAAACCAGTGAGGATATGTCGAGAATATGCGAATTTATATACATAATATATACATATAATATATGTAATATACATACATACATATATATATATATATATATATTATATATTATAGATATATAGAATATAGATCATGTTGTGGCTGTTGTGGTACTTCTGCCCCAATCTGAATCTGGATTCAGCATCACCCAATTATATAAAAATTATATGGACATTCACCAACACAGAAAATGTGTTTTTGCTGACATTTGGTGAACAGAACCAATATCATCAATATGCAATACGCGCAGGTTGCATCCATCCTATTTGGCCACGGGTCAAGATTGGACTGATTAGACACACAAGAGCTTCACAAGAACTCATTCCTATCAAGAAGCCAAAGCAGAAGCTCTAGGTCCAGCCTTTTGCCCTCGCCACGTTTGCTATATAATTCTCCAGGAGCTTTGTTAAGCAAAACATCTACATTGGAAATATCCCTTCCAAACACCTTGAAACAAAATCAAGGAAGACATCACTTAGGTCCACCCTTAAACCCTCTGAGGCAAATGCGCCGTTTTTGATCTGTAGTACCACAGCCTTGCAATCTACGCCACGATGAGCTTCAAGTCTACGATTTTCTGCCACAATCACAAGCCATGAAACAAGAAGAGAAAGATCCTCAAGGTTGGTAGCAGCAGAAACCCCCAAAACACTGGCAGTCTCGTAATCACTCTGGCACTGTCGCCTGTCGCAGCACCCCGCGGCGCAGCTCCGAAAGCCCCCCGAGGTAGTTCTGGAGCCATGCCTGATCAGGGGGGACACTGGATCACCGTGATCACCTCTGGATCTTTTTGTGTTTTGTGATTTGAATTCAGAGGGTTTCTAATAACCTCTCGTTTTCAGAGGCTTAGGTGGACACCATTGGGACACCATCAAATAGCCCAAGGTGTATGAAATTGGAAAACGATTTAAAAGGCAAGCAGCCGGAAGTGTGCAACATTTGTTCTCACAGAAGTTGCATCAAGTTGCATCCCATGCCAGGCCAAGCCCACGCAACCATTTGGCCAACATTTGTTTACCGAATCTGCCAAGCATCCCAACATGACCATAATAAATAGATGAGAATCAAACCATCCAAAAAGTTTTGCGGGTATGGGTCAATTTGTTCCCCACCTGCCAGGTGAGGGTTGTTAGATTTTATGTCAGTTGCCTCCTCCTCCTCCTCCTTCTCCTCCTTCTCCTCCTCCTTCTCCTCCTCCTCCGCCTCCTCCTGCCTCGTCCTCC
>Ga0126342_10014287_pt1 | contig 14027 bp, 10 predicted proteins | sample Cyp1metagenome_FD_92528 | JGI IMG/M metagenome (GOLD analysis project Ga0126342, IMG submission 92528) | Coral microbial communities from Lord Howe Island, Old Settlement Bay, Australia - Cyphastrea 1 metagenome | ecosystem: Host-associated > Invertebrates > Cnidaria > Coral ...
TCAATGAATGTAGAAGTTTAACGGGGGTGGGAGAATTAAACCATTATTGAAGATCTTCAATGAATGTAGAAGTTTAACGGGGGTGGGAGAATTAAACCCTTGCCGAAGACCTTCAATAAATGTAGAAGCTTAATGGGGGTGGGAGAATTAAACCCTTACCGAAGATCTTCAAATGAATGTGGAAGTTTAATGGGGGTGGGAGAATTAAACCCTTATTGAAGATCTTCAATGAATGTAGAAGTTTAACGGGGGTGGGAGAATAAAACCCTTGTTGAAAATCTTCAATGAACGTAGAAATTCAACGGGGGTGGGAGACTCAAACCGTTATTGAAGATCTTCAATGAATGTAGAAGTTAACGGGGGTGGGAGAATTAAACCCTTGTTGACAATCTTCAATGAACGTAGCAATTTTAACTGGGGTGGGAGAATTAAACCGTTATTGAAGATTTTCAATGCTTGACAAGTTTAACGGGGGTGGGACTCCTGGGCAAAGCCCAGGCGTTGCGCGTATTTTTAGGTGTATGCATGTATATATATATATACATACCGACTATATGTACTATGTTGATAGACGATCCAGAAAAGAAAAACATTGAGGGTTTGAACTGTGGAGTGTCACAAGTTTGCACACCAAGCCTTACCAGAGTTTTCAGAGAGGTGAGAACAAATGTCTGGAGAGTCAATGGGGGCTCCAATAATTGTTGGCAAACATAGTCTGAGAGACGTTGCGCTCTGCATCAATGTAAACTGAATACGGCAATGAACATTTCTCCATTGTTGAGCCAGTTGTTTCTAGCTGGGTTTGAACATTGGGAACTCTAGATACACTGAGTACTGGTTAAAAAATGATAATCATGTTCATAAATGTTCCCTGTTAAACCAGTTATTTGCCCAAATGCTTGATAGATAGAGTTGATTTCCAAACCCTCGTTTACTGTGAAAACTAAGCATCTCCGGACTCCTGGTAAGGATGACTCCTCAATATCATGAATGTCAAGCCAACTACAAAAATCAAACATTAGTCTTCAGGGTTGGGACTTGCTAAATGACATCATATGACCATCCACTTCTTTGAAGTCACGAAGCTTCAAACCATTGGCCTGCTTGGGTTTGGAAAATCAAGATAATCACTGGTTGGTGGTTGACCCACCCCTCTGAAAAATATGCTCGTCAGTTGGGATGATTATTCCCAATATATGGAAACTCAGAATCCAGCCATGTTCCAAACCACCAACCAGAGTACAATTATAAATTCATAAATGATCATGTATAGTTGATTTACCTCCTATGACTATGGAAAATCACCATTTTTACAAGGTAAATCAACCATAAATGGCCATTTTCATCCAAACCACACCCCAAATTCACCACGCTTTGGATCATCCTGGGAGGTCGCCCCTGGCCCCAGTGGCCATGCTGGAGAGCCGGCTGATGGATTTTCAGACATCTATTCATGGTGCTATGGGTTTGCCTACAAACCATGGAATAAATGTGAAATCTACTGAAATCACCACCTTCCACCTTTCGACTGCTCAAACATCCAAGTCACATGACCCGCTGCGCCGCTGCGGACAAACTCCGTGACTCACACGGCTGCGAGGGACAAGAAACGTCCGGGCTACATCCTGTGAGCACCAACCATAACCAGGGATATGTAACAAAACATACTTGAAAAATAACAATAAGTGCACCACACGATGTCTTGAAAACAAATGGGCCAATCTCTTTCCGTCTCTACTGGGAATCCCAGATCTGCAGAATCAAAAGCCCTAGGCAAAAAAAGAGAAGCCCGCTACACAATGGCCCCCTATGGTTTATGGTGTATATAAATATATTATTGTGGAGGTTTCCTAAAATGGGGTACCCCTATATCATCCATGTTCAAGGGATTTTCCATTATAAACCATCCATTTAGGGGTACCCCCATTGTAGGAAACCCCCATATTGAATTATGACTCCCTATACAAATCCATTGATGACCATCCCTCACTATGGGCAATCAGCCTCCAAATCGCAGCCCACATGATCACAGCTGACCTTGAGTACAGCAGGTGTTCATCTAATCGTTCACTATGGCCAATGAGTATTGATAATCATAGTGTTGCGAATCATGTCCCCTCCATGTATGATATATTTAGCATATTTGAATATATTTGAATATATTTGATACCTAAACCACTGCCTAATTCTAAAAACCTTGGAAACCTAAAGTGATGTTGGGCCAAATGAAGTGTTTGGGCGTATAATCATCAGCTTGTGGATGATTCTGGGTGCAGCTATTGGTAGATATTCTATTATGAATCTTCCAGCACCATGGGGAATAACTATCAGAGTGTTTACTACAATTGTGCAATTTTATCCAATTAGATCCCCATTGACTATGCTTGAAAATAATAAGCTGATATTCTTAAGTCCTACTACGTTCTTGTTAACTGTCATAGTGGTGACTAAATTCAACTATATATATATAGTCACCAAGTATACTATATCCCCAATCTTATTCTATCCCCATTAATCATCTTTTATAATCATGGAGATTATCCTATATCCAAGTACTAGACTATGATATTCAATGATCCACACTTAACATAGACTGCATATAAAGTTTAATCCTACTATATCCATAACCAAGGTCCCTATGTCTGGCTGCCTGGAGCTTACTGAGACTTCTCAAGTGCGACTCCAGGCGACTCCTGGCGTAGGCTACCCGGGTGGGACCCTGAGGCATAGTTGGTTAATGGATGGTCATTATTGGTACCATATATTGGAACCATTTCTAGTTGGTTGATGGATGATTAATATTATGGCATTTATTGTTTTACTATGTTTATTCCCCCAGAATATGGGTATAATAATAGGTGTTGACCCATCCCCATATCCGAAATGTTTCCGAAACAAAAACACAAAAAATGCCATTTTGGAGGTATAAACCAATGTTCAAAACCATATTAGATGTTGGATGTTGGATGTGTGAATCCAGTCACCGGGGACCAAACGACGATTTTTTTTCGGAGAAACTGCAGCAAATGCCCTAATTGTCCCCTTTCTTGATTTCCTGACGTTGCCCGCATCCTGCATTTGGCTGAATCACAAAACAATGATAACAAAGCACTGGAAAGTCCGGCCAGATGCTTGGCCCTCAACCCGCCAGTTTTCTTCTGTTGGCTGGAGACTGACTCATGGATTGCTGGCTAAAGCAGACATGAACATAAATTCAGCAGTGACAGTGACTGGTTACAGTACCAGGGAAGCTGCCGGTAATGGATGAAGATGCTCCCCAATATATTGCATAGTATGTATACCCTCCCTATAATCCTATAGTCGTTTATTTATAATCATCAGGTTTTTGAACACTCCTCAATTGAACCTACGCTTCACCATTGTTTTTACCCACGCCACTCAGGAGCAAACTGGTGGTTGCTGTGTCACATGCCTGGTCGGGGATTGTGATGATAGCCTCCCTGGCCGGGCCTGTGCAGGATTGAAGCGATACCCTCCACAAGACTGTTTGAAAGCATATGAAAGTCAATGCATCCATCGGTCATCATCATCATCATCACCATCATCATCATCAACATCATCATCACCACCACCATCATCATCATCAGATCATCATCATCATCATCATCAGACCATCAGACCATCAGACCATCAGCAGCATCATCATCATCATTATCATCATCACCACCATCATCATCGGCGGTTGTCAGAGATGGACTTAGAATCAGTTGATATAAATTTATGTTTACTGTACCGTAGATATAATAACTAAACAACAAATCTGTCATTTTCAACCAACGTCGGTGAGACCAAGAGCAAGGAACATGTGCAGACAGCGATCAGTGAATCCACCAGGAAGTGGGCAGCCACATCATTTATATGATTTTATTGTCAATATATAACATATGTTTGTTTAAAACCCAAACAGCAGCGTTCAGAACGACACCTGTTTATTCCATCATAGGGGTACCAGTTGCTGTTTCAACAGTTCTCGCTTACACATGTTATCGATGTTCCTCTCCTCTAGATCAACCCACCAAGGGTCAAAATCCTTGGCCCCAAGGAAGGATGTAGGTTTGTCCAACAAAATCCTAATTTTTTAACGACAATTTTGAATATGATGACGTGATGATAAACCATAAAATATTCAAAATTTTGGGAAACTTGGACAATTCCGTCCCAATCCATGTTTCTTTAAGGATCCCATTGGGCAATTCCCCACTTCGATGCCTCAGCCTTTGGGTCCTTTGGGCCCTTTGGGCTGGTGGACCTGGCGAGCAAACATACTGTGATACCATGATATGCATACCAGTAGTACCGCAGAAGGCGGTGGCGGAAGCTTCAGAGATAGGAAACCTATAGGAGAGGTGAGTTGTCATGATGCATGCATGGCAATGAGAACCCATGGTGGTTGAGACTCTGAGCCTCTCTCTCTCTCTCTATTTTTCTCTCGCTCTCTCTCTCTCTCTTCTCTCTGTCTCCTTGTCTCCTTGTCTCCTTGTCTCCTTGTCTCCTTGTCTCTCTGTCTCTCTGTCTCTCTGTCTCTCTCTCTCTCTTTTCTCCATCCATCTGGCTATCCACCTATTATCTATTTATCTACCTACCTACGTACCGATCTAGCTATCTAACTCTGTACGCATCTACCCATCCATCTATCCATCTATCCATCTATCAATCTATCAATCTACCAATCTATCAGTCAACCTATCTATCTCTCTATCTATCCATCCATCCATCTATCTATCTATCTATCTATCTACCTATCTATCTATTTACCTATCTATCTATCTATCTATCTATCTGTCTATCTGTCTATCTATCTACCTACCTACCTACCTATCGAACTATCCATCTATTTAACTATCTATCTATCGATCTCACTATCTATCTCTCTGTCTATCTATCTACCTGCATGTTTATCTATCTATCTATCGATCTATCTATCCATCCACCCATCTATCTATCTATGTATCTATCGAACTATCCATCTATCTTTCTGTCTGTCTGTCTGTCTGTCTGTCTGTCTGTCTACGTGTCTTTCTGTCTATCTATCTATCAGTATTTGTATCTGTCTAGCTATCTATCTGTTTATCTGTCTGCTTATCTGTCTATCCATGCGAAAGCGGTGTGTTTTTCACAGTATGACTTCGAAATGTGCTTCGCGCCACAATGGCGTGCACTTTTTCGACATCTCAACTTCCAAAAAGTGGTCCGAGACGAAGGTGTTTTGAGCATTTTGACTGTAAAATCTGCATCCCGCTATAGGGGCGTGTAATTTTTACTCCATGTCTCTGCAGCGCTTAGTGAGCCTACTTTTCGACCCTCCGGAGCCACAAAACATTGGAAAAACACAGTGTTTCGTGACTGTTCTACCTTTTCGCGCACTTTGATCTTCTCTCTTCTGACTCTTTCTTCTCTGACTTCTTCTCTTCTGACTGTGTGTGTTCTTCGACTCTTCCCACCTCTGCTGCTTCATCTGTGCATATTGCCGAAAGTTTGACTTCTAAACTTCCTTTGGAATTATATATGTATGTATATGTATGATTATGTATGGTGCTTTAGGCATCAAAATCAGTGATTTTTTGTTGCGCATCAACTTGGTGATTTAGCCACTCTTGGTGGGGAAAATCATCCACATCTATACATTACATGGTGATATACTGCGGAAATAACGTAAATAACTGAACAGATCACCTGAAACTGGATACCTAAAAGAATGGCCCTTGGTGCTGTTTCGACCACTTGGGCGGTCGATCAAGGTCACCAAGATGACTGACTCACTGGTGGAGAAAAGTCATCCTGCAAAATATACCCCACAAGGATAGTATGTCGAATACCTGATAATTCAACTTCGGTCTATAGTCCATTGATGTCTTATACCCATAAAAAAAAAATATGATTTTCAACAGCAATGCTCAATTGCAGGAGGGCATCAGCCAGAAATGGAACCACGGTTGGATCATCCAGAAACCCCTGAGCACACCTGGTCACCCGGCGCGCCATCATCATGACCCACAAGGTTTTTCTTAGATGTAGACGGCTGTTTTTACAGCAACCCCAAAGAAGATCGAAAAGTCAAGCACTTTTGTGAATTGAAATGTTAATGCTCCTATCTCTGCAATACACTTGGAGCGCTCTTCCGTACAAACTTTGAGGCTGTTTGACACACTGAAACGCATGGTCTGAATTCTGAGGATGTCCATGATGACGTGGGTCAGAAAGATGTTTTTTTCAAAAAAAAAACATCACTCAAGTGTCAGTGATTCTCAACTTGTTCCATGATCCACCAGGCATATAAATGAACATCTCAACATGACACATAGTCTATCAATTTGGTCATCCACCTGTCATATCAGTAGATGTTACCATCTGCAAAGCAACTGATGAGAGTCATGAGTCCTGAGACTGTTAGCATCGCTCAACGGCGCGTGCGAGTGGACCAATGCGAGCCTTGTAGTGGACCAATTTCTCCGTTTCCGTGGTGAACATTTTTTGTAGCAAAAGGTCCAAATACATCCAAATAGGAATATAACGCAGATAAAAATCTATAAAAATGTCTATATGTATAAAATGTATATATATATATATATTATTATATTATTTAAATTGAATTATATTATATTATATTATACTATATTATATTATATTATATTATATTGTATTATTTTTTTATAGAACATATAATATATATATAATCATAAATATATATATGATATATATATATATGATATATATATATATATATATATCATATGTATAATATAGTATATGTTTATATACAGTAATAGTAATATATATATAATATTATACATATGTACATATATATATATATATATATTTATATACATATGATCATAAATACATGTAGAGTAGTGTATTTACAAGTGTGCAAGGTTGGATTTAAATAAACAAGTTCCCTTCCTTTCTTCCTTCCTTCCTCTTCCTTCATTCCTTCTGTTCGTTTTGTTTTGATCCCTATCCCTATTATCATTTTTTGATTTGATGCCTACGCCCTTTGACTATGCCATGAGCAATCGTGTAACAACCCAACATCTCTAGCAAATAATTTTGTTGTTGGCGATTGCTGGGTAGTTGGGTATTATACACATACTTTCATGTTACAGTATATACCCACGATTGCTGGTCAATGATCCGACTCTTGCAGATTGTATCCCAACGTTCTCTGCTGCAATCCGCTGCTTTTTGTTGGTTAAATCGGGCATTTCCCATTTTTTATCTCCAGGTCTGTGGCTTAAGTTCTGCCAGCTATCGACATGGGAACAGCCTGCCATCCACTGAGGCCATGAACCAGCCGGTGTCCAGAGGCTGGAGCTTGGAGGCTGTCGGCAAAGAGGATTCCATAGTCCTCCGATCTGATAGAGACAGGGTGGCAGGGTGGCAGGGTGGCAGGGTGGGGCCCCAGGTCGTTTGCCAAGTTCGTTTCTACCAGAACATGTATATAGTTTTAACTTTAGCTTAATGGGATAATAAAACCATAATAAACCAACTTATACACCTGGCACTTCGATTTCAACAGAACATCGGTGATATACCCAAGCACGGGGCAATCATAGTTGCGTAAATATCGGACATATTCATTCATCATACCAGGCCACGTGGAATTCATTGGATATCAGCAACAATGTTCACTTCCACAGCAAGAGTCTGTGCAGTGCATCCTATGACATCACATCAAATAATTCACTCCAAATCATTGTATTGCAGAGTAGGTTTCTTGGAGCTTCACCAACTGGGCCCTCAAAGCACACCACGACTGCACAGACTAGATTCATGTCTCACACAGGAGCCATATGGTTGGGTTTCTCTTTTTCTCCACCTGCCAGGTGAGGGTCTCATTTTAACAAAGGTGTGCCTGCCTCACTCCCTCACTCGCTCCTTCACTCTTCCCTCTCTTCCTTCTCTCTCCTTGTCTTATCTTTTTTCGTCTACTCCTCTGCCAATTCGTTGCCCAGCAGATTGCAAGCTCCGGATGCACTGGAGCACGCCTGAACATATGCCAGGTAGAATGTCAGAAACGATTTCTGAATAGATGCCAGATAGAATGACAGCATATATGTCAGATAGAATGCCATACAGACTGTCAGAATATATGACAGATCAAATGGCAGATAGAATGCCAACTAGAATGCCAGATGGAACGTCAGAATATATGAGTGGCGGACAAAATTACTTACTACACCGCAATGGTCATGGCCAAAGTGGGTGGTCCCCTATCGTTTGTGAAGGTTTTTTACTTCCATGCTATGTGCAAAAATAAGGTATCGGTAAGTGGGTGGTCCCCTCTTTAGTCTTCCGCTAATTTTGTCGGTTACTGATATGTCAGATAAAATGTCAGATAACATGCCAAATAGAATGTCAGTGCGTGGGGATCACTGGAAGAAAATAATTGACTGCCAGCGAGCTATGTACATGAGCTCCCAGCTTAAGAATTGCAGATGCATCGCGAATAAGGATATATATATATATATGTGAATATGTATGTATTTATGCGGTTTGGGTAACCGGCTTGCTGCTTACCTAGCGGACTGTATACCTGCATGTACGCCGAAGAGCGGTTTGGGCAGGGGCATTTTACAAATACAGGGTACACAAGTACACATCCTGTCAAGTTTTTGTCAGACATATGAGCGTCATCAACCCGTAATTAACCCTGAAAGTCAAATAAGTCGTCATTGTTCCCACCATAGCAGTGACCGTCCACCACTAGCCTAACGGAACAAATGAGTGCCTCTTTAGCAACGAAAAGCATACATCTCAAAACCACCGCTGAGTGTCAAAGAGCCAACAATGCCGCACCACTGATGCTCTCCTCCCACTCGGGCATATAGCACTGCACCAGAAAAGAAAGTATCAACCTGACCCAACCCCCCTGGCAGAAGAGGTTTCAATTCCAATTACATCCAGTTGTGTTCAAAGAAAAAGTAGCATAGTTACTGAAGCATCCGGCTCCCGTAGGATGCGATTTGCAACTCGGACTGGGACGTTTTGCGGGTCATGGCAAGGAATGCCCACTGCACACAGTTGAAGCCCTTTTGGAGCCCGGCAAAGCGATCAAACTGTGGGTCCAATTGTGAAAGACCTGGCATCCCCATGCAAGCGTTGAGAAATTGAAGATGTTGAAGGGTACTATGGCAAAAGGATCTGCATTTGACCAATTGATACAATATTTTTGCTGACAAAAAAATGCCTAACTCACAAACACGGGATCAACCGCGAACCTGACTGATTTGAGAAAGTGTTTGTTCGATTCTAAGCAATGAGACCTGATTCTTGCGATAAAATTGATACGTGCAATATGAATCGTGATACATTGAGCTTAAAAGTTACATAAAGAGGAGAAAGGATCATTGGGCTTTTCAGAGCTCACCAAACGCCGGAAATATTTCACCAACCTTCGGCCAGGTCACCCAGGTTTAGGGCTTCTGACCCGACTTCGAAAGGTCCCTGACCACACAAAGCCTGGAAGTTGCACAACAAAAAAATAATTCTTTGCGTCTTAGAAATCATTAGATATCACAATCCCCGTTTTTTTTTTGATTGATGCTATTCATCATGATTCCTCTCTGTTGTTTTGGACTTCTATATATATATACACATAAATCGAGTTGGGTCATCTCACTTTTATACATATCCAACTCTACTGTAGGTGTGTTTTTGCACACGCACATGTGACATGTTAAGTTTCTTAATTTCAGCGTTTACTCTGCCATTTTGGTTCAGTTTATTTTGGTACAGGCCAGTCACCCAACGTTACCTTCTGTCTGTTCACTCTGAAACAACTATGATTTATGAATGTTCAGCTCCCCAGCATATGGTGCAAGTTGGCGCCCCATACTTAGCTAAGTAGGTTTGTAACTCATAAAACTAAAGTTTGCTGTGGATATATATATATATATATATTTATTTATATACATATACTTGCAGATAATGAATATATATATGTAAATATATATGTATATATATATATATATCAATATCAATATATTTATATATACACATATTATATGTAAATATACAGTACATATATACGCATATCGAAAAAGTTCAATGGTGTTACAAACCAAGAAACATCAGCGAGGGGGCACCACCTGATGCTTCCCGGCACCTGCCAAGCCACAGTCAAAGCCAGGGCCAAGGCCGGAAAAAAGAGCCAGCTCCTGGGATGTACATACCCTTTTGGCAATTTAATTATTAGTTGTATCTGGTTATAGCTGGGATTATACATTCTATAAATGGGGTTAGTTATATATATATACTTATAACTGGTCAAGGGCCATAATTGCATATAGTTTTACATTTATATCTAGATATTATGACAAATATGCAGCGATATTCCGTGTGCGTGTACATGTATGTGCATGTATATATATGAAGGTGTCCTAATAAATGATTTTCCGGCAAACCATGGAGCTGATGACACCGGAGGGTATCTGTACCCCGGGACTGGCAAGTGGTGATCCTTTCACAGATATGGGGGTGTCCTAAAATGGTGGTACCTCAAAGCCATGGGTTTCAATACTAATATTTAAAATAGTATCATTTTCAGTGATTTGGGATACCCCTATTTTAGGAACTCTCAATATATTTTATTGGGATCTACTTGTATCCGTGTATCCAATATCTAACTGACTGGCTCATCACTCTTGGTCAGTAAGTCCTCCCAACTCGGAGTCTATTTCAGCCATGGTTCCGTCTACGAAGCGCAATAAACAATTGAAGCAGCAAAACCATCCCGCCGGGAAAAACTAAGAAATAATCGCCTGCCCCCAGATAATACTAATAGAATGACAGTATGACTATGTAAAATTTCTACTTATTAAAAGTAATGTCAAGGTAGGATTAGCTAATCCCTCCCGATTAATCAACCACCACTGCCCCTGAAAAAAAAGAAATTTAAAAACAGATGGTGCCCCTGGATTAATAAACCGTTTGGCCTGGGATGATTAATCAACCACCAGTGCTGAAATCCTTTTTTTTATCCAAAAGTTTCAATTGGTTTCCTTTTGGTTTCCTTTTGCTATATATGAGTTGAAACCGCGTGAACACCAGAACCCATCACTGCTGATCATTGAAAATTTGAAAAATCAACTATTCCCCAAATGATCGATGTCTAATTAAATTCTTTATAAAAATCATCAGTTTGGATAGCTCCCAAAGGGTACCCTACCCCCCCATGAGCCCATGTCCCCCGTTCATAATAATCAGGGTTTGCCCCTTATAAATCAACCCCCATGTCCCTAATGTGTTTTCTTTGGATCGGCCCAGTCATTCCCAATGTCCTCCATAGCTTTCAGCCAATAGTTTTCAAGCTATATCCAAAATCTTATGGTTCAGGGGCCGTTTATTTAGGGGGGATACAGGAAAGACCTTACAAGGTATATACCTACTTGTGGGGGGGGGCGGTTGATTAATCCTACGTTGACATTAGTTGGCTTGGTAGTAAAGGTATATAATCGCATGTAATCACTGTATGAGCAATAATGCTACTACGAACAGTGCTACCGGCAATACGACTAACATCTACTAACATCTACTAGCATTTGCCAACGTGTGATGAATAAGAATGATAATACCGTAGCCGTAATCACGCTACCAACTACTAACAATACGCGCTGCATGTTGATCCGCACAACATGATCACATATGTCAGGATATTGATCATACCATGCGAATCAAAAAATAGGCCCATGGAAATATAATTGTACCACGATTGGATACGTATAATACCATGTGGGGTCTCTGTTCTGTTCTAACTTTAACAACCAACTAATTCATCATGCTGATTCAATGTTCATACATATCTGACGTTCATATGGCAATATTGACACTTCGCCGTGCCGCAGTAACATACAGTCGCGGCCCAAAGGGAATGAAGGCTTGGCAGCTCTTGTTGGATTGGCTCACGCCAGCAGAGCGGGCCCGTCTCACCCGCGCAGCGGTGGGATTGTGCCGAGAAGTTCAGTGGGTCACACGGTAGCCCGGAATACTCACAGAAACACTAAGAGATGCTACAACGAATTCTCTGTATGATTATGAGATGACCATGCATCTTCCTCATGACTCCTGAAAGATACATATCATTACCATTTTAGGTTGCGGGGTTGGGGGGGTATCCTGCTTGTTCATCACCATTACACGCAAGATTCTTCCCCATGACCCCCGATGATGATCCTTCCCGGTCCGGGCGATGGCGTTTGACAGTAGCAATGCTATACCAGAAACTTGCCATTCACAAAACTCACCTTTTATTAGGGTGGGGGTTGACCCGGCCAACCCGCACCTAAAAAAAATGAGTTGTGTCATTTGGGGATGATTACCCTCTAGTAAACTAACATAGCTATTGAAAATTGCCGTTTATAGTGGATTTCCCCATTAAAATGGTGATTTTCCATAGTTATGTTAGTTTACCAGAGGGTATCATAGGATGATATAAACATCAATATCTGGCTGGCGGTTCATGTAACCCATCCCATGATTCGGGTCTCGTGGAAAAAACTCACACGCGGCTTATATGTCTTGTTTGAGGTTGCCTGAAAAAAATCTTGAAAGCCAATTCCATCCCAGGTCCCATGTTTGATCCTCATTTTACCATTCTTTGAGCTACTCCAAACCAATTTGTGTGGCTACGTCGGTACTCCAATTTAGAGCCCATCCCTAAGGAACCACTCAGTTCATATTTTCACTCTTCAATCTCGCATCTTCATTGGAGTAAGGGAATTTGCGTGGGAAATCCGGGAAATCCGATGTTTGATGGAAAAAATGTGTTTCCCGATGTTTCCCGTGAATTTTCCAAACTGAAAATCCATTGGCAAACCAAAGATATACCCGTGTTTCATGGCTAGAGCATGTTAAGCCCAGAGTTCACCACCAAACACATGCGATCTTAAGAACACTATATACCATAAACACTATTACACTATATCTATATATATATATATACAATTATATATATATCACCGTATATCTGGATATGTCCTATGTGTATAAATACTCACTAAACCATGTTGAACCATCAATGCCATCTTGGGACAGGCGTCTGTTCCGGCTTGAGAGGTGAACCACGGCGCAAGGCATACCTTGACTGTGACCGTGATCGTCGTTTCAGGATGGAACAGAGGTATATCTAATAAACCACACTTGGGGATGGTTTATTAATGTATATTAATGTTAACTTTCTTGTAGGCTTTACCGATGTTTACCGCATGATTTCAATCAACTAGCCTATGTTGGATAGTCAGCATATGTTAGCATATACGAACGTCTCAGAAGCTGCTTAGAGCTAAAGAGTGATATTTACACCATCGTTTCAAGATTAAGTTTGGCCCCAGCATTTGATCAACCTTCGTTTCCAAACACGGCCAGAAGCGTGCCTAGCTTCGCTTCTCAAATCCAACAAATGACTTTGCAACAGCTGCCGAAAGGACCCTGAAATCAACCGCCAAGCTATGGAATTTTTACGACCCCAACAATATCAATATCAATAAACATCAATCGGCGGGTCACCGATTCGGGTTCGTTCGGAACAGAGTCACATCGCATCACCCAATTACTCAAATTGGTCACATTTTATGTGATGCTTTGATCCAGATGCTTTGGACATCCAAAAAGACTGTTGAACATTAGTTGAACATCTCTCAGGACTGCACTCCCTTGCATAGACACCTCAAAGCATTGCAAAAAGTGAATGGGGTGGTCGTTTTGAGTGCATCTCATCTGGCCGTGGCTGATGTTTGAGACTTACCCTCTGGTAATTTAACATAGCTATTGAAAATGGCCATTTATAGTTGATTTTCCCATTAGTAATGGTGATTTCCAATAGCTATGTTAATCGAATGGTAGATTTCACATTCCCGCTCCAGCTCGAAGGTACGTGTCTCCCTCAAAAAAAAAATGTTTTGCCCTAGATTTAGTATATTATATGGTTGGGATTGCATAGGTATATATATATGATGAAGCTCAAAGCTACCTTGCTGGCTCACTGCCTCCTTGCTAGCTCAAAGCTCAAA
>Ga0126342_10014288_pt1 | contig 14027 bp, 11 predicted proteins | sample Cyp1metagenome_FD_92528 | JGI IMG/M metagenome (GOLD analysis project Ga0126342, IMG submission 92528) | Coral microbial communities from Lord Howe Island, Old Settlement Bay, Australia - Cyphastrea 1 metagenome | ecosystem: Host-associated > Invertebrates > Cnidaria > Coral ...
TATTTATACATATATGTATATATATATATATATGTATATATATATGTATGTATATATATATGTATGTATATATATATATATGTATATATATATATGTATGTGTATATATATATGTATGTATATGTGTATGTGTGTACTAATTACAGTATTATGTGTAATTACATTTACTATATTATATGTACCATTGACCCCTAGTTAAGCTACTCATGATCATCGACTTCACACAGCTTAGTCATGCCTTCGTTATACCAGGGCTGAGATAAGTACTGGGATGAGCCCACTCCATCAGTCTGGAGCGATGGTGACGAAATCCAGTTTTTGAAACACCGTGATTGTAGAGAATCAATGGATCATCAATCCAGTTAAATGCAATGAAATCTAGTTAAAACTGACCGTGTTGGTTTTAAAACCAATTTTACTGTGGATTCCTGGACATTGATTGTAGATAGGGAGCTTGTGATGAACAGACACAGGAGCTTCATAGAAGCACTAAATGCGAACATCACATTAGAATGTACCCTCCGGTAATTTAACATAGCTATTAAAAATTGCCATTTATAGTGGATTTACCCATTAATAATGGTGATTTTCCATAGCTACGTTAGTTTACCAGAGGGTACGTGCATTGTACATGCATTGTACCTGCATTCAAGGGAAACCTGCCAAATCCCGGTCCACCTGGACATGGAGCGGTAAACCTCCTTGCAGGTTTAGATGGAAGCGTTCGTGGAATGTCTTTGGGACCCTTGGCTGATGGTCGCTGGATATCCCCTTAGGGAGGCTGTTGGATTTCTGAGAAATGCTTTTTTGGTGAAACTGGCAATCTGATTGCTTGAAGCATTGCATGTTTTCCATCTGCAAAATGAACGGTGATCGCTATTGAGATTGTTCGCCATGTTACATGTTCATGTTTCCTTGGTGAAATCTCTGCTAAACGCCCCATGTTCGGGGAGTGATCAAATCTTTTTGAACTCTGGTAAAAGAAGGATATATTTATCATAAACCCTAGCTATTACAGTTTACAAACTTCACTATCATTAAAATCAGCTATCAATCCCATTCAATCCGCATTTTCCTTGGTGAAAATCACCATGTTACCATGTTTTTCACCATTTTCCCATGGTTTTCCCATGGTTTTCCCATGGTTTTCCCATGATTTTCCCATGATTTTCCCTACTGTTCCCCTGGGTTGTGGCGGTTGAACCCTCGTCCCCCGAGGTCGCGGTGCTGGCGCCGGAGCCTTCGAGGCTCTCTGAGCGGTGGAAAAAAAAACGTCCGCGTCGTCGTCGTGAATGACCGCAGATGGGTCCGGCGGAGGAATGGGGAATTCATCGACCTATGCTGGTTAGTGATTTGCTATGGAAAATCACCATTTTTTTGGGGAAAATCCACTATAAATGGCCATTTTCAATAGCTATGTTACATTACCAGAGGGTAGTAGTGGGCTGCTGGATATCCCCTTAGGGGCTTGCAATGGCTGGAACACTGGTTGGATTTCTGAGAAATGGTTGGTTGGTGGTGACTGGAACCATGGACCTATGGTTTGTTTGGGGCAATGATCCCCCATTTTGGGGCTATGAATATGATTAATATGCTATGGGATGATGATGGATATTCAACTGGTATGGGATATATGATCTGCTTGGTGGTTTGGAAGCATGAATGGATTGTTGGGAATGTTCTTGATCCCAACTGACGAACTCATATTTTTCAGAGGGGTAGGTATACCACCAACCAGGGATAGTAGTGGGATAGGAGCAAGGATATCACTTGAGAATAATCAATATATAATCATGGTCAAATAATGATCAAATATGATCAGATAATGATAAGGATGGGATAATAAGATAAGTACAAAAATGATCAAACATGATCTTTCAATTTGACAGCAAGAAAGGGATATTACTTGGGATAATATTGGGATATATATAATAATGATGATAATGAAATATTTTTTCATCCACAACCTTGGATGAAAATTTAATCCTTTAGTTTCTTGTCTTATACCCTCTGGTAATGACTAACAGTTTGCTATTGAAAATGACCATAGAAATAGTGGATTTTCCCATAAAAAATTGTGATTTTCAATAGCTATGTTAGTCATTACCAGAGGGTAAGTGGTAAATTGCCATCACCAGACAATTTTTTTCTGGACTACCAAAGGTTGACCGTGAAATCAATTAGACGACGATTGAACATTGACCCATGATTAACCAAGAATTTGTGGAATTAGCCGCATTAGCCAATGGTTTGACCAGTGATTAACCTAAAATTGAAATTTAACATGATTAAACCAATGATGAGATGGGTGTGTCTGAACATGCTGGGGAATAAACCAAGAACAATTGGGTATAGCCCAACAATATTGGGGGAAATGGTGGGAATCTAATTGAATAGAACCACCAAATGGGTTTGTCTGAAAATTATGAGACAAACCACACATTTGATAGTTTGACAACCTTACTTTTCCCTATCAAGAATTGCCATTTGGGGGAAAGCCTCTATTTTCAGCCCATTCAGGAGTTGATCCGAACATATCCGAAGTAAAGATCTGGTAATGTGCTACACCCGTCATAAACTATCATTAAGTCACCATCTCCAAAGTCACCATGGGCCGCTGATATCTTTACCAGTCATTGTAGGTGCCAGGGTTGCCCACTTTAGGGACGACCCTGGCGGCTTTTTTCGGGACGACCTGAATGTTAATGTGTTTACCCTCCGGTGTTATCAAACATGGCTGGGAAAATCCCGGGAAAATCCCCCATTTGTAGATTTTCCAGCCATGTTTGATGAAACCGGAGGGTAAACACATTGTGCCATGTTGATGGAGAATAGCGGGTCCAAGATGCCAAAATCAGCAATGGTTGTGATGGGACTTCATGTAATCGCTTAAGTTTATTGATTCTATTCATATTATTCATGAATCTGGGACCGAAAAACTGGCATTATTAAATATTATTAATAGGTAAGTTGGGGTTCATTCACACGAATTGAAGCAACTAGATAGCATGATTAATGCATATCAAACCAATACAAATATGGAGGGTACTGAATGACGAACATGGAAATTGAATAAGGTGACCTCGAATCATCAAGAAGAATTGCCGGGACTTGAGAACCGGATGTTTTTTATGTTTTTTTGCATGATTGGGGGATTGAAACAAGCAGAATGTGTGAGTTCACCTACTGCAATTGATATTTTACCACCCAAGAAGTTTGGCATTTCTTTGTCGTCAAAGACATTGGGAGTTAGACAGCAACCTATGAGATTTCATTGACAACATCCGGGATTGAAGTGGCAAGATATGAGCATTAAACATGTTTTTTACGCGCAAAGCTGGGGCGCTTTTTATATTTTTTGTGGCCATTTGCATAGCAGAAATGATGAGCAAAACCATGGCGTTTTGATGCGCTAGTCACTAGTCCTATTTACCAATGACGCCATGATGCCAATCCTGGAAATGGTGAGTGAAATTGTTGGCAAGGGTGTTCTGGATCCATGGTGGGAAAATCGTGTTCGTATCTTGAAGAAATATCTGAAACGAATAGAAACTACAGAATTAAATCCTGAGTTTGAGGTAGTTCAACGACCACATTTCCTTATTTTCGCCCAGAAGGATCTCTTCATGTGGCGAGGGAGAGACCCAACATGATCCAGCGACTCTACGACAAGCAGAGCCAAAACATCAGCGTACAAGTCATAGCCAAAGATCAGAAGGGTCTGTATATTGATCATACCAGTATACAGACCCTTTGAGTATACTAAACACTAGTATGATCAAGAAAAACAGACCATGTGGCTTTATCCACATGACATTTTGAGTACCCTCTGGTAATTTAACATAGCTATTGAAAATCACCATCTTTAATGGGAAAATCCACTATTTTGATGGTCATTTTCAATAGCTACCTTAATTTACCAGAGGGTATACTAAACACATTTATCTCAAGATGTCTCAAGATCTCCCGAAAAGGCCATGATTTCTGTGGTTTTTTCTGGTCGTTTGCACCTGGATGCCACCGTAGCCCGGCTCGGCTCACAGAAACTGTCACGGTAACCTTTAAGGCCTGCGCGGGGCGATGCGTGATGGAAGAGTTTAGGACAGGAGATAGTTAGCCCAAAAAAAATGGGGAAACCATGGGAAACCAACCAGGATATGGGAATATTAGATGGATACAGGACAATAATAGTTTGATGTGATGTACAGTGTATATGTGTTCCGCTTTAAAACCCCTTTTTTTCATGCAGACTGGAGGATTTTCTCTTGCAGTTGTTTAAGTGCAAAAATGACAAAAGAAGCGATCCTCTGGTATTTCAGCATATGTATGTATATATATATATGGACTACATGTACTAGCAATATGTTCAATAGGTACATCATCGGACTCAAGGAGGAAACAATAAGCGACCAAGGAAAGAAACACATTTGTTTCTAAGCTATCGGTTGGTAGTTTAGGATCGATTCTGAGCTCTGGATATCTTCACAACAAAACATTGGGAGCTAAGGAATTCGAAATAAGTTTCCCAACCATACAGGATGGGGCCCCCGTTCGAGAACGCGTTCAGTTGGTGAACATCAGTGGCTTAACAATGGTTTATGGTAGATATAACTATAGTATTCATGGGGATTATAAGGGTTTATAAACCAACTTAGAACTGTGGGGGCCCCATCCTGTATGATGTTTTTTCCTGAAAATAGAGTACCTCGAAATCCATTGGATATACAATCACAATTGTCCCATACGTTCCCATATATTATCTGGCATGTTTTGGGTATACGGTATACCCCATTTTTAGGCAGACCCATATTTAAGTGTTAAGCCCATGAGTTGGAGTTGGACAACCAATCATCCATTCAGATAGTGTGAACTCGTGGATCATTAAAGAAAGGCCTTGCAGATATGGGGTACCCCCAGATGGATGGTTTGTTTCAGGGAAAATCCATCTATAAATGGATGATAACTGGGGGTACCCCTATGACTTTGGAAACCTTCATATGTTGTATCATAAGTGAAGCAGCTGGATTGATGAATTCAACAGTGGAAAAACCATCCAAGCTACTGTACAACTGGACATTAAGGCCCAACATTTGATTGAGGCATCACAAGCCATGGCTGGTCTTGAAAAAAGCTGTGACAAATATGCTTAAAATCAATTGAAACACAAATTTATATATCAATTTCTCATATGAATTGAATCCAATGGGCTGCCCGGGCCTTTTTCCAAATCTTCTAACGGGCCTTGGACAACAAAGAGCGCGTTTTCCAGGCCGCAATGAGACAGCAATCGACCTGGACAACAAGGCGAGGAATCGCGGCTTTTTGGCGTTTTTTTGCGTGTGGCGCCACACGGTTGATCAATCGTAAATTATTTTAGGGGAATCATCCCCAAAAATGCTGAGTAATAGGGAAATATCAAGAAATATCATATGAAATATCATTAATAATGGTTAGTTATTAATAGGGAAATCATTTGGTCGAAGAATTCCGGTGAGTGATATATTTGATATATTTTTGAATTTACCCAGATCCATGAGTGTCTAATTAGTAGCTGTGTACACTGAAAAACACGTTGCGGCTGCATCAGGGTTGAGCACCATTTCTGCAGGTTGTACCGGGTTGTAACCAGCCATCTCCTCAAAATATCAAGCAAATACCAGCAAATCCAGTATTCATTGATTAAGTATGGTCAAAAGCATATGTAAATCCACATTTTGCATGAACAAAACTCCCAATTAATCAAGTCTCACGATTGACTTCCCAAGAGGTTTTGAACTTGGAACGAACTTCTAGGTGCTATGATACTCCACCCAGACAATGCTCTGGAAGGTCTTGTTGTGTTTCCATGTACATATATGTATAATACATATATGTATAATATATATATATATATAATTATATATATATGTATTGGTGTGTTTGAACGTGGTGTATACCCCTAAAATTGCAATTTCATTCTGGCTAACCACTGACTAACCCTTCCAGGAGTTGTTTTTTCGCACCTCCCAGTTGATAGATAGATAGATAGATAGATAGGCAGACAGACAGACAGACAGATAGATAGATAGATAGATAATATTATTCTAAGATGATATAAATATGTATAATATTGTAATATGGTAATAGATTATATATATAATTACTATAAACCCCTGCTTGACCTACTCATGAAATTCTGTACTTTTGGCCTTAGCCCGGCAGACGTCCACCCAGGGCGCTTTGTTTTTCACAAACACCGGCCCAAACAGGCCCAAAGGCACGCATCGAATTTGTGCCAACGATGCCTTTGGAGGTGGAGGGTCAACAGACCATATTTTTGGCCCAAAAGAAAAGGAAGATGCGGCTCCTTCCGCCACCTACCAGGCCCAAAAGAAACAGAACAAGAAGGAAACTGATGAGTAGTAGTATGACATCCCTTTGCCAGGCACCGGTTGACCTTATCGCTGACCTCTTCGGCGGCCCAAGGCCACGAAACTTATAAGGCCAACGACTGACTTTGTGGCACCTGCGAAGATTTGACTCCCTGGCCTTATCTACATGGCATTTTGCCTATACCTTAGCTGCTAAAGACAATATGCCGCTGGAGTCGATGGTGCCCAGTTTTACAGATGCAGAGAGTGGCCCACTCGTCGGCCTCGTTACGGCGTCTCATACCATCAGTTTCGTAGACTCTTGATTGATCATGGAGGTTTCCAACATGGTGATGTTATCTTACTTTAGGACATTGGATCAAAGAAGTATATACCTGTGTCATGATGTCATGTGATATGATGATAATAACCAATATGGATGATATTCATTATTAATATCAATATGTATAATATCATGTGTAAAATGTATATGATAAATATGTATAGTGATGTCATATTCATATGGATCTTACATGACTTAACACTTGTCATAGGAACAAGCACAGGGATTCCACTTTTTTTCAGCAACAAGAGATGGGGATTTGAAGAACACACATGTTTGTGGGTTTGAATGAGGGTACATGGGCTAATCATGATAATATTTTAGATATATATGTTTGTATGTTGGTATATGGTAGAATAATCCCGATAATGATATTCATATCATATTTTGGTATATTGTAGTCATGATGAATCATCAAATACTTGGGATTAATCATAACCCTCATCACCATATTGATATATTGGAAATAGCACCTTCCCCCTCATTTTACTAGTTGATAGGTTTCCCGAAAAATGAGTTAGTTCATAATCCCATACATAATATATACGACTGGTTGGTGGTTTGGAACATGTTTTATTTTTCCAGATATTGGGAATAATGATCCCAACCGACTAATATTTTTCAGAGGGATTGAAACCACCAACCAGACAATCTTATATAATCCCCAATAAGGAGGTGGTAGAAGTCCTTCCAATAACCAATAGGCTCAAAGATTACCCTCTGCTAAACGTTTACAGTTTATCAGCTTGTCATCGAAAAAAACTGCTAAAAACACCATAGAAACATGTAAAACCATGGAGTTTACCATCCAAACAACTGCTAAACGTGGTGATTTTCCATGGTTTTTTGTATGTTTCGCAGAGGCGAAATCCATGGCTGTGGCCCAGGCCCAGGCGAACAAGCACGGCCTTTACCCATGAGCCCAGGAGGATGACAGCTTGGGGGTTGGGGGTTAATATTGGCTGACAAATATTGGTTAACTGGTTGGTAAATTAAGAGTTGGACCCTGAAAATCACCAATCTTTAGTGGAAACTCATCTTCCAACCCCTATCTGGCATCTATGTTAATTTAACTCTGGTAAACTAACAGTTTGCTATGGAAAATCACTATTTTTAATGGGTAAATCCACTATTTTGATGGCCATTTTCAATAGCTATGTTAGTTTACCAGAGGGTAACTGGTTGGTGGTTTGGAACATGTTTTACTTTTCCACATATTGGGAAAATTCATCCCAACTGACGAACTCATATTTTTCAGAGGGGTAGGCATACCACCAACCAGTTAATAGTGGTTAATATTGGTTAACAATGCCATAAACCATCCAAAACTAGTGGTTAATATTGGTTAATATTGTTTGAAAATGGTTAATAGTTGGAATAATGTGGGTAAAACAATGCCATGTTTACCATCCCCAAGTCATCCATAGATATTCCATAGATATTCCCGAAAAATGATTCTCACTCATATCCATAGAAAATGAAAATTCACCATTTTTATAGGTGGTAGTGGTATGGTTACCATTCCCAGTCATGAGTGGTTTATTGTTTTACCCACATTCGCCTATTTTCAGAGCCATGTGGTTTCTAATCTCTCCATCCAAGTGCTTGACCCTAAGCATCGGCTATTTGAAGAAAATGTCTTGGCGGAGTTAGGCGGAGTTGATGTTAGTTTTCAGGCCCAGATGGAAACCACAGATGGGCTGATCATTTTTGGATTTTAGATGATGTTTGCACATTTTATTTGTGAAGATCACTTTAATTTATCATATGTTAGCATGTGTTAGATGAATTTATAAATGATCTTTGGTGTTCTGGTTTGGATAGTCAAGGTTGACCTTGGAGATTAGGTGTTTTCTTCATCTTGCATAGACAAGGGTGTATACCCAGAAGGATGGCTATGTGATGCTGCATGGGAGTCAGAATGTGAGATCCACAAAAAATGTAAGATTTTGATCGCTTTTATAGAACCAGCATCCCCATTTTGGTTGCCCAGTTTGTTGGTTTATAAACCTCACTATTTATCGTTACAAATCCATTTATCGTAAATCAGCTATAAATCCCATGAAATGCCATTTTTTTTTTTTGAAATCAGATTTGCCCCGGCGTAAAAACACAACGGGCACAGGTCAACTGTGGGAGAAACCCTGAAATTTATGCCCGTGTTCCCATGGTGTTGAAAATGTTGCTGTATAAATATATATATATATATATGATACATGTATGTCATTGTACGTGTATATATATACGTACGTATATATATATATACGTATATGTATATACATTATGTATATATATATATATACACAAGTATATATATAATATACACGTGTATTATATATATAAATACATGGCATTGTCTCTATAATATATAAATATATATCATACACGTATCCGTGAAGTATCCAGAAGTATGTAATTATATGTGTAGCTCAATTTACACATACTCGTTTGAGCCATTTGCAAGTATTCCAAGCATATAACAGGAATCACTGGAGATTCTATTCAAAATTCCAGCACTTGGACATTGAAAAGCACGACGGGAAACCCTAGAATGCTGACACCATTCCTTTAACTGTTTGTGTTTGTGTCTTTTCAGATTTTTCAACGTTTCCCCACATGATTTGGTACCAACTGAAGCTACCCGAGAGTTGGTAGATCTGGATGATACACGAGGACTTCCCCCCATTTGGATGGTCGAGCCCATGGAAATAGTTGGTGCCCCCACTCTTGTTTGGTAAGCCCACATGTTTGTTGCTTCAGTCACTTTAGTCTCTCCTTATTTTTGGGGTTTAACTGGTTTAACCCCAATTCTCATTGGTTTCAGCCCACGTTTGGATGACATCGAGGACTGCCACGGCTGTTGCGGTGCAGAGTCGCCCACAGGCGAGAAATCCATGGCATCGGATGGCGTGCTTTATGGTGCTTGAAAACCTTAATCTCTTAATATCTCAGCAAAACAACAACATGTGTAGAATATATACATATCATACAGGGTATAATTTTTGGTTATATATGTTGCTATTTATAAACATAGTTTTCCCCTATGTTTGTCTGTATATATATATACATATGTGCGTGTGTGTGTGATAGTTTTGTTGTAGGGTGGCTTGACAGCGATGGCTTCCCCGCTGATCGCAGAAGATCGCTCGTCGTTTTGGCTCTGCGATTCGTTTCGATGTTTCGATGATGTTTGGTTTCTAGAAGCCCAAACATACCAATGGGGGCCTCATTTTCAATGCTGGATAGATAGGGGGTGAAACCACCCAGCATCGGGATGTTTGAAAAACCATGGGTTGAAAACATCCCATGGCATGTTTATCCCATGGAAAAACCCAACTGAATCCTCATTCAGTTGCAAAATCGGCTGGGTGGAAGAAATCCGATAAACAAAACCTATAAAGGATCTTTGAAAGCTATAAAGAATGGGATGTTTACCACCTATTAACTGGTGCAGGATTTCGCTGGCCCATCCACAGTATGTCTCAAGATGTCGATGTTGATGGGATTTGGTGGCTTTGTCGCAGGTCAGTGTAGGCAAGGTGGTCATGCTGAATTCACAGCACCTGGGTCGTTGAGCGCAGGAATGGGATGGTTTGATGTTAGTAAAGCAATAAGATCCACCATCCTCCATAAATTACCCTTTTTATGGCTGGTATAAACATGTACGGTGCAACCCTGACGTTGCTCCGCCCCAGAATTGCGGAAGGCTTGCGTATTTTTTGAAGGGCCATGTCGGTGGACCCTCAATATTAGATGTATATGTGATCCGTGATCATCCACCATCATCATCATCATCATCATATTCTTATTCTTATTCTTCTTCTTATTCTTCTTCTTCTTCTTCTTCTTCTTCATCATGATCGTGATGATAATGATGATGAGATCATGATCGTGATCATGATGATGAGGAGGAGGAGGATGAGGATGAGGATGATGATGATTGCAAGGATGGAGCAACAACCGGGTTGGACGGAACATGTATAAACCATGATTTTTCATCAATTTACATGCTTTATGACAGTTGCTTTACTAACATTGGAATGGCAGGGTTTAATAGCCAACCATGATATGGTGTGATAGGATATAGTAGATGTTGTGGTAGCCAATGGATCCATAGATTGGAAAATCAACTATAGATGGCCATTTTCAATAGCTATGTTGAACTACCAGAGGATAAATATGATTGAGAACATCTTAGAGGAGCTTCTCAACAATTTTACCATTTTAGACATGTTGGTTTCATGAAATTACATGCCACAAAATTGTAGTCCGGCCAGAAATGATGGTTATTGGTGGTGATACTACTGTACTCGACTGCCATTTCATCATCACAAGCAGAACCTCACAGGCTGGGCCACAACCGTAGCAGGCTAAAAGATCAACATAATTAAGTTATTACGAAGCGTTGACAGATTAATCAATCTGCATTTTGACAGATAGATGGCATCCAGTTTTGCAGTTGTAGTTTTCTGGTTGGTGGTTTGGAACATTTGGATTATTTTCCATTTCATATATGGGATGTCATCCTTCCCATTGACGAACTCCATCATTTTTCAAGATGGTTGTTGCACCACCAACCAGCTATAAATGGATGTATAAATGGGAAAATCAACTATAAATGGGGAATTGTCCATTGCCATGTTTGACTACCAGTTTTTGGATTGATAAAGTCAACGTCCCCCATGATGAGCATCCCCCATGATGACAGTATTGGGGGATACTGTACCCGGAATAAAGTGAATAAGATGGTCATTTGAAAGGAAATGTTGTTAATACCATATGTTACCATATTTTCTGGAAAAAAACGATTCTTGTTGGTTTACATCATGTTACATCCCGAGTCTTTTGTTTTCGTTCAAGCGGCCATGTTTCGTGAACTACCATTGTTTGTTGGCCAACGACACGTTTGGATACATTTGGGTTGTTTCTACGCATACCTACTTTCCTTTGGTGAATTATCTCCTCATGTTTTATGGTTCGATCTACTTTTGCCATTGCCCGGCAAGTAGGCAACTGGTTTTATCAGTTGGTAAAAGAACCCAGTGCAATTCCCATGTGGAGTTTGGCTGAATTCAACAAAAGCGACAAATCATATGCACATTTTTCGGTTTTTAGCTGATCAGACACATTTTTTTTTACTTATATATATATAAACAAATGGTACCAAATGCAATTTCTTGAAAAATCAATATCCTGTTTCGATTTGCCGGTTATTCTTCTGAAGAAACCATTCTTCATACGGTACACAGGCAGTTTTTTCTATACTAATATACATCAAGCATACATTATTGTATGTCTATGTCAATGTTGTTTTGATATATGAATATAAATATTGTACACATACACGAAATTGTTTAGTGTTTACACCATAGATCATCAAGTTTGTTCAGTCTGCATTCTTTTTGAATTATATGTATATCCTGTAATGGAGTAAACTGAGTAAACCCAACAATAGACCATCCCCAAGTCATCACCATTTTTATGGGTGGGATTTCAACCATCGGTTTCCCACACTCCCCGTCTTGTTGAGCCTTCATTATAATGGACATCCTGTTATCATTGATCATCGGTTTATTACTAGAGGGGATGATACTACTTCATATATACTCCATCATTCATAATCAATTTTAGATATTAAAGTGTATTTTTATTCACATTATGCTGTTTCATCATTTAAGGATATGCCATACCTACTAGGAATTGTCATCATCCGCTACGGAAATCCCTTACCGTTCCGGAAGGCCACCAATTCACAGGAGTTGGCTTTGTCTGAACACGTGGTATACCCTCAAACATGTGGATGACTATCATGATGATAATAATAAACCATCCTTGGATGATGGTAAACATCATCATTATAATTTACTATGATCATTATCATCATGATAATTGATATGAAATGGATGATAATCATGGATAATGATAGTTATGATAGTTGGATGATAATCACCATTATAATGATTATAATCACCCAAAATATGTTCATGAAAATATATATATATATATATATAATCACCATTATGATGAACATTATGAAATGAACATATTATATTCATCAAAATATGATAGAGTATTCATGAAATGATCTGCAATTATACTCATGCATTACTGGCGTTGGAAAGGTGATTCAATATTTTTTCAGGCCCCTCCAAGGAACCCACCAGATGGGTCAAGTTCCCCATGAAATTAGCTGCCACATCTTGGATAATATGAACGTCATACCCTCTGGTAATTCAACATAGCGGCATAGAAAATGGCCCAGTCGAAATAGTGAGTTTTCCCATGAAAAAACGTTGATCTTTCCATAGTTATGTAAACGTTTACCAGAGGGTAATCACTATTATGAACATTATGACTATCAGTTGAACATTGTTCAGAAATCTTCATAAAGTAGTTCATATGATAACATACAACATCCCTATATACTGGTATCATATTAAATCACTTTTTTGTCATAGTATAATCATTAATGCTAAAATTATCATCATATTTTGGATAATCGTGATATTTTTTAATAATGATGATAAACACATTTTAAATACTACTATATCATAGTACTATAATGCTATATCATAATTAACATACTAATGGTACTATAATATACTATAATATATTTTTATTATCAGATCAGTTCATATCATATCATATTTAACATAGCGAACTGGAAAAACCACCATTTTTAATAGGTAAACCATCTATAAATGGGCCATCTATACCATGGCTATTTTGACATAACTAGAGGGTATATCCCAGTAAATCCCATGAAAAATCACCATTTTAATAGGTAAATCAACTATTTCGACTGGGCCATTTTCCAGTAAATCCCATGAAAGATCCCATTTTAATAGGTAAATCAACTATTTCTACAAGGTGGTGCCCCCCAAGTTATAAGCTGGTTTATAATCCCATTAACTATAGATATATCTACCATAAGTCCTAGTTATTAGAGTTATAAACCAACTTAGCTATCTTGGGGGCATCACCTTGTATGGCCTTCAATAGCTCCCATGTGGAACTCCAAGGCCCAGCGCCTCCAGCGCCTCCAGCGCCTCCTTCGTCCCAGCGAGAGAACGCGCGGCCGTGCCGGTGGCAAGGGTGGCGCGGCCGAGCCTTGGAATATGTGGATTGAATGGGGATATGTATAGTATAAAAATTATATAATATATGTTTATTAAAATATATAGAGTCAGTATATTTATAGATATTTGTAGTATTCTAGCAAAATCTTACCCATATTCCAAGGCTGTTCATATTCCATGCCCAAATAGCTCCGGAAATTTGGAAAATAATGAACGACCTTTGATGATGAGAATAAGGTTGTGTGACCCTTGTCA
>Ga0126342_10014289_pt1 | contig 14026 bp, 12 predicted proteins | sample Cyp1metagenome_FD_92528 | JGI IMG/M metagenome (GOLD analysis project Ga0126342, IMG submission 92528) | Coral microbial communities from Lord Howe Island, Old Settlement Bay, Australia - Cyphastrea 1 metagenome | ecosystem: Host-associated > Invertebrates > Cnidaria > Coral ...
CTCAAGAAGGTGATCGATGTTCCCAAGCCAGGCAACACAGAGGCAGACATGGAGACTCTCTTGAACCTCATGGGCGAGGAGAAACCGCGCGCTGCCTGGCCATATCAATGCTAGGGTAAATTGGTAAATTGAGAGCCGTGAAGGCTTCTAGGATTTGCCGCCTATTTCAGTAGGTGGGCAGATCGTGCCAGATGCTGAAATGCAGCTGACACAGCAGAATTCATTGCTGCATGGTTGGTGGCCTCAGGTATTCCTTTGTTTATGTTGTTTTTTTATCATGTTTCATGATCCCCACCTGCCAGGTGAGGGTCTCTAGATTTAAGCGCAATCTCCGGATGCAGTGGAGCACGCCTGGACCTGAACAGAGACCAGAAAGTAGAATCCCAGATAGAATGTTAGAAAATATGTCAGCTAAAATGTCAGATAGAATAGAATGCCAGAAAGAATGCCAGAGACAATGTCAGATAGAATGTCAGAACGTCAGAAAATATGTCAGATCAAATGTCAGACAGAATGCCGGACAGAATGCCAGAGACAATGTCACATAGAATGTCAGAACGTCAGAAAATATGTCAGATCAAATGTCAGACAGAATGCCGGACAGAATGCCAGAGATAATGTCAAATAGAATGTCATAGTATATTATATGTTTTATATATTTATTTGTTTATTTATTTATTTATTAAATTTGTATGTAATTATTTTTGCCATTTTAGATCCGCTCTAAAATGCATGTATGGGGAACTTTTAAACCCAAAGGACAAATATCTGGGCAGGGATGTATTTGGATTTCACTAGAAGGCGGGGTCCTGTATAGAAGGCTAAACGTAAAAACCTAGTTCTGGCGGTAGATCCGCGCTATTGCCCCAAGAATACGCAGTTGTCCTTTGGTCAACTCACCATACTTCAAAACGCAAGGGCACTGTTTGCTTCCAGCTGGTAGCAGCAACTGGGATGCGGGCCATGGAGTCTGCGTTGTTACTTAGAAACAAAGGAACCATGCAAGGTGTGATAGTGTAGCTCCAGCAGCTCCAGCTAAATCAATCATTCACAATTTTCTTCACTCATGTTTGAGGTCTGTTGGGGCAATTGAACTTTCAAAGGCGGGGTCCTGTAAATACGCAGTGAGGGTGATTTTTGTCCGAATCCGGGAAAAGGAATGTAGAGAAGACCTCTTATATACTTCCAGATGATATGCCAGAAGCTGTGAGAGAATAATTTGTCAGAGTGGGGATCACTCGAAGTCAAGTAATTTCCCCGTATCATATGTTTCATAATCTTTCACCCATTTTCACCGTGTATACTCTAGACTGGTGCTACTCCCAGCTATCAACTGACAGACACATGTCGACATCGATTCAAACCGAAGCCACCAACAAGAACGGTTCCAATTTGGACCGCAACTTTTCTGGTTGCGGAGTTTCTTCACAACTTGGATCTGGGTAGGTGCAAGCGGCAATGCGCTTTGCGCATGAAGAGCCTCTAGTTGAACATGACCTGTCCACAATGGTTGTAGGCTGTGCGCGGGTCAGTGCAGATACTTCTCTGCATTTTTGCATATCCCTCCCTTGCGTTCTGCCGACTTGAATGCTGCCCTTGATTGATCCTCGCGAAACCCAATGTAGCCTTGCTGAAGTGAAAAAATGCTGCGACCACATCCCGTCCGTCACGTGTTGTTGCAACTGCCATTTGCAGGATGCCAAAGATTCTCACGGGATTTGGTTGAAGATTCTGCTTGAAAATGTGCGCTGTATGATTTGTATGTATAGCATCTTCTTGAGGCCATCCTGCCACAAATCTGGAAATGGGGATGCCACCTTCGCAATGCGGCATTCATTTTCGTTGCAACCAAAACATACCAAAACCATCTTTAAATTTGCTGCTAAAAATCGTAATTTATATCCTCCCCAATAAGATGGCAGGTTTCCTCCAAAATTTTGGTGAAACCTTTGTCCATATATCGCGCCAGACCATTGATGCCGGGGCGCTGGCACTCACAGCATCACCGGGGCTTCGCCCGCCGTCACCCTTGTCCTCACCCGTCGCGTGGTCCACGGCAACGCCCAGCGTTGAAACTGGGCAGCCGCAGCGCGTGATGCTGAATGGCCACTCTGCACTGATGTCCTTCGGGGTATGGAAAATCCCCCGAACTAAATGGAGGTTTCTGGAAAAAGCATCGAGCTATATTAATAATGGGGTGGATTTTACAGCACGAGGGTAGGCGAAAAAATTGGGTTTGTCCCCTTAGTCGGCATTATGCCTGTTGAAATATCCAGGTGAGGGTATAGTCTGTTTTAGTCACACCCAACTCATATTGAGTTGCTCAAAATCATTTTCTGTAGTGTATATCATTTCATATCTATTCAAAGGAAGTTGGGAAGCAACCTTCCGAGTTACGGAATAAATAAGTAAAAAGTGGTGCCTAAGAGAAGTGATGACTTAGGGAAGTGGTGACTTTGGGATGTGGTGACTTTGGGAAGTGGTGACTTTGGGAAGCGATGACTCAGGGAAGTGGTGACTTTGGGAAGTGGTGACTTTAGGAAGCGGTGATTTAGGGAAGTGGTGACTTCGGGAAGTGAAGATTTAGGGAAGTCGTGACTCAGGGAAGTGGTGACTTTCTGAAGTGGTGACTTTGGGAAGGGGTGACTTTGTGAAGTGGAAGTGATGACTTTTATAGAGAAGTGGTGACTAAGGTCAGTGACTGAGTGAAGTGGTGTCTTGAAGAAGTGGAGTAGTCGGCACTATAGTGGCTGCTTTGATGTGTTTCGCATGTTCCTGCACATTGCAGTCGCATGGTGTTTTGGAACCCTTAAGGTTGCAAAACGCAATGTCATGGCTGCACGAATGTTGCATGGGACCTGCGTTGGGGTGGATGCCGGATCATTGTGTTTTTTCGTGTAAAGTGCCTTACGCCGGCGATAAAGGGTACCTCGTTTGTGCGACGGGTGAGGGCCGTTCGTTTTGACGTGGATTGGTTCCTACGGGTGTTTTGCACCGTGCAGTTGTTCGTTTGCGCGCAGTTTTTGGACTCTGCGGTGGCAGATCGCAGTGCAATGGCTGCACGAATGTTGCCACGTTCTGTTGCCACATGTGCGTAGACATACATTGGGTTTGCCACTTGGCGCCGCAGATCGCAATGTAAGAGCATAAAGGTTCCTCGCTGCTGCGGCTGTGCGCGTTATATACTGATGTGTTTTGCAGCTGGGCATCGTAAATCTTACTGGAATGGCTGATTTGTCAGCAGATTTTTCTCAATTTTGGTCTTCTTTTGGCTTCGGCGACGAGATCCGGTTTTGGAGCTGTAATTTCTGGTGCCATTGCGCGTAAAAGCTTCTGTGCGTAAAAACATCTTTGTGTAAAGGTTTCTGTGTGTAAAAGTGTGCTGTTTATAAACGTTTGCTGTGTGTAAAAACTTGTGTGTAAAAAATTATGTGTCTGAAAGTTTCTCTGTGGCGTAAGGGTGTCCACATGTAAAAACTCACTCAGTAAAAACTTTTGTGTGTAAAAGTTTGCTGTGTGTAAAAGCGTGCTGTGTGTCAAAGCTTCTGTGTGTAAACACTTAAAGCTTGAGCATTGCTCAGATGAGATGAAGGGAATTGAGAAAAACTTAGATGACATTTGCGAAGAGATGAGATGAGCTTTGATGAGATGAGATGAGATGAAATGAAGTGTAAAGCGTGAAGTATGAAGTATAGAGTGTGGAGAGTGAAGTGCGACCTTTGGAATGCAAAGTGTCGCTTGGGGTTGCATTGCAACGTGGTCATGCGCAGACTATATATATATATACAAGGCAAGAACGTGCCTCGCTGGCGCACGGCGCATGCAAGTTTTATAGGTGAACAACATCTGTATAACCCTAGGGCACCGCCTTGCCTCGCCTCGGGTACTACTGGTCAATCCCTTTTTTTTGTTGATGCGGAAATCCCCTTTTGACTTTTTTTTCTATCCATTCTTGGGTCCTACTAAAGGTTGAATGATGAGCCCGATTGGGCCCGTGCCCGCACAGGCCCTTGGGAAGTACAGGTGGCAGCAGATACAGTGCCTCGCTCGGCATGGAGAGAAGACACCATTCATGACGAAAGAATGTCAATGTTGGTTGAATCGTGCATTACATGCATATTATGCGTGCATATGCTACATCCTGATGTAGCCCGATGATATGTGTGTGTGTGTTCTTTTGATATGATTCTTTGTGAATGCTTAACTTGTTTCCATGGCTTTTGTCCACGCTTTCATTTTTTCAGTTTTCGCTTCCATAAACTGAATGGCACCCACAGTCACAGTCGTGGCACTGTGCCTCCATTTGCGTCACAAGGCGACGTTGCAAGATTTGACGGAGGAGTGGCAAAGTCTCCAGGTGCCGTTTGCGCCCCAATCCTACCGAGGCGCTGCACGCACATCAATCGACATTGCGTCAAACACGGGGCGGGTGACGGCTGGGGCCAGGCCTTGCGACGAAAATCTCTGCTGTGGAAGCAGTGTGGTACCGAAGCTTGGCCATCGGAGTGGGCGAAAAGATTTCTAAGTTGTACATTATACACGTATTGTGATGCATTTCGGCATGTAGATGTATGATGATGTAATTAAATGTAATTAAGATCACACAAATATATACAGTATATCAAAAATTATCAACATCTAATAATATTATCTCAGGGATTATCAGGCTACGTCAGGAATTGCAAGGGTAGTCACATGTAGTCACTGGAATTGAAATCTCGTTGCCCTTAGACGATAATCCTACTGGAGTGGCAATGGGCACGGCCCGGGGCTGAGGAAAGCGGCTACAGCTGGATAGAACTTGGTGCGATGGCACTTTGCAGCTGGCTGTCGACGCCTGTGACTGGGAATGCGTACCTCGGAATACCTCGGATGCGTTCGGGGAAGAACTTGAAACACTGGGTTGAAGGGAATATCTACAATATTCTATTTTGGAAGTACCAATTGGGTACTTCTATATCAGCTATAATTATAATTCAAGATTCTACAATAAACCATGGTTTTTGTTTCCCTTAAACCAATCCATTGATGAAGAACATGTCACCATGTCGCTGCTACGTCGCTGTGGCAGTTTTGATGTTTCAGCTATAGTTGTAAGGCCCCAGGTATCATTTTGATATATTTTGATTTGTTTGCTGGATTTGCTGGTTTGCTTGCTTGGACAGCCTGCCCAACCAATTCCCTGATGCTAGCAGATAGTTCGTGGTGGCACCCTCCTGAAAACTATCAATATGAAACCCCCACACTTGTTTGGAATCTGTTATGTGCATTGGTAGTGGCACTTAAGCCTTATTGGGCCAAACAAAACGCTTTTTGGGTGTAGGGTGTAACAAGGTTTAGGTCCCCGGACCTCGTGACAACGAGGCCTTCTATTTGAATGGAATCCCCTTGGGCATCCATCAGGGTGGCTACGACCCCTTTACCTTGCCGTATCTCGTCAGATGGGACCCCGTTCCCCGTTCTCTGATCTTATTGTTTTCCGTGGGTTTCCGGAGACACAGGAGCACCATAGCGGACACATGTAACTCCAAGGGAAGTACCTGCGTTATGTATTTACTATCAGCCCTGATGTCAATAAAACAAGCCTTTTTTCAAGGCATTTGGTTCTTCATTTACATGTCAACTAACTAAAAGCAACCTCCAGCATCAGCTTCCCAGGCTACCAAAGCTTGGTGAGATGTGCGACACCAACCTGTGGTTGCTGGTGCGAGCGTGGGATCCCACTGATGACGGTTGTGAATTCACGGACCATCCGCCCATCCCTTGACTCCTGGCAGCAGGATGGGAAATGATGGCTTTGATCAGCTGAATAGGCTAAATCCAGACATTCCAATCGTTCCAAGATGGCCCCAAATATACGGCACTGAGTGCAGCCACGAGGTGAAGGCTGTTGCTTAACTGGCTGGCAGCCTCGTGGCAAACAGTCTTTGAAGCCCGCATCCATTATGCACCTTGGCATTTGGCACCTCAGGGTGGTTTTGGGGGGGTTCCATAGGGTTCCTATATTTCAAGGATGTCAAATTTATTTAAATTTATTTAGGTACTCTCCTTGTACAGTTTTTCAGTTTTTCTATTGTTTGGCTTTGGAGACTTCACTGTGCTTCATTTGTTTTTTACGACAGGATTCGATCATGTTTGGGAAGCGGAACCCCCTAATATCTACTTGTAGAGGAACTAACGCTGCAGTAATCAAAGGTAGCAATTGAAAATCAAACATGTATAGATGATGTTCCCATTTGAACCGTTTTTTAACCTCCATTTTTAATGGATTTTCCATTGCCACATTTGCCACGTTTGATTCCCAGAGGGCACCTCCACCTCACCATGCTTCAAGCGAGGTATACCGGCGTGACTGGACTCTGGCGCGGAGGGCTGTGGATTGAGCAGCTTCCCATGTGCCACATCTCCAGCTTCAACATCACTGCGCCCTGGCCAAACCCTCAATGAATGCTCGAAGATTTCATTTGTTGGAACGGTGAACTTCAAGCCTTCTAACCAGCTTAGCACTCATGATCTCCGCCTTGATCTCAGTGATGAGGGGGAAGTCCATGGCTGGAACTTGATGGGTGGATTCTCAGTTATACAGTTGTACACTTCCAAGATCTTCTAAGCTTAGTTTAATATAGTTTAGTTTAATTTACCCTGTTTTCATTTGTCCTGTCGGGACGCCATCTTTGATTGTGACATTCTAAACGCAACCCATGCCTGAAATACATCCTCAAGTTCGATGTCTTTTTGCCTTGAAAACTGCAGGTGTTGGAGGCTACAGAGGTCCTGGTGACATGGCAAGACTTGGAACTTGGAGTGGAGACCAGGCAGCCCACGAAACCAGCAGAAGGATGGTGATTTGTTGTGGTCTACGCATGATATAACTGTAACTATCTGTAACTGGAACACACAGCAATCCCACATTCCAAGCCATTCCAAGCCCCTTTTCATGGCCCTAAAGATTGAACACTTCGTGGATGTCACGGTGAAACCTGGTGTCAATGCTGGTCAGACTATGCCAGACGCCGAGGTCCAAGTCGAGGCGATGTGTGATCAGCCGCTGGCCCTTCAGGCCATGGGTTGAGGTCGTTGGGGGTTTCCATAGTCATGGGAGATCCCCAAAATGGATGGTTTATAAATTATATAAATGTTTCTTAAGGGAAAACCCGAAAAGAACATGGATGATTAAACAGGGTACCCCCATAAAATGGGAAATCTCCATGTGCAAATGGAGGACTCTTCCAGCGCCATTTGGCCAACGACACCTGAGGTTTTCAGCGCGCAACGCATCATTGCCACAGCCACAGGGCCATGCTGCGAGATGTATCTGATCCCAGTGGGACGTGAAACAGCCGGGAATCATGAGTTGCAAACCTTGGGACAGATTGCCCATGGAATAATATGGAATAACATGGAACAACATGGAATAATCCCAGCGGAAGAAAACTGAATACAATTGACATGTTTTGACAACCATGCAGAAGACTTGTCAGTTCTTGTCAGGATGCCACGAGGCTACAATCCGCTTACTGCAGCCTTTTTTGGGACAAACGTTTCCGAGAAAGAACGGCTGAACGAGGGCCCACGCAATGTCAATCTCGCCCTCGCATTTTGATGATGGCGGTGAGGCGGCGCAGGGGTTGGGCTACAAAGAAGACATAAGAAGACAAGGTACATCACCCATCTGTAAGACATTTTGCAGATCAAAATCAGGGTTTTCCTCGCGTTTCCCTTGCACCCTATAAGTCTTTGTCAATGCACAGCCACTTCCTCAAGGTGCATATCAGAATCGCCAGCGAGGACTTTTGGGTGGTCAATTTGAATGCTCTTGATTTGCTTCCATGAGATAGTATGAGTCAAACTTGCTTTTTTTGCCAAATTGAGCTTGTTTTGATGTTGTTGTAGTATTGAACCCTCCGGTTTTCGACTAAGTCACTACTGGGTTTGCTTTCAAGTGTGTTTCTTTGATGTTGCTTCCATTTGGGAATGTTTTTGTGGAACTGTTCTTGGCAAGTCGAAGCAGGACTTGTACAATGTGTTCCCTTTTGCATGCATATACATATATATATATAATATATACACATATTATATAGGCATTTACATGTGTATATAATACATATATATATAATATATCTGTATAATATATCTATCTATATATATAAAGTACATTCGGTCAGGCAAGAGCATTGCATGACAAAGGAACAATGCCGAAAGTGCACAATAAAAAACATGCAAAATACAAGCACGCAAATTCGGGTGACCATGGGGGCAGTTGGGAGGTGCTGGTAGACTTGGACTCTCCATGGACCCACATTGGCACAACCACTTTCTCGTTGCTGAATGATTTATTGGAATGAATCCCCTGTTTGGGTGGTTGAATTTCGAATTGCTTGGTCAAGATGAAGTGTTATTTTAAGTGTAAGAACTTCAATATACTTCACTGCTCATAGATGGTCAGCATTAGTAAGTTCCTTACTTTTTCTGGACCAGCAAGGCATCCATTTCTGCCTGTAAGTGGGGACATGGATTCATGGGATTTTTTTGGAAAAATCGCTAGGAGAATTCCCCTGTGGTCCGGCACAGAAACAGCTGGATCAGATTTGGGCCTCCCGGCGAAGCCATGTTCAACGCAACAGGGAGGGCCTTATGGCATCCTTATGACATCAATATCACATATGTATGTGTATATATATATAATTATATATAATTATATATATAATTATATATATAATTATATATATATATTGTACCCGTGTATGTGTATTTGTTTATAGGTCCATATCCTATCCTTTGCTTTGTTCTCAGGGTCGTTTCATGGCATATCGTTAGCAACATCACCATTGTCAGAATGTTAATAGCAACCATGATGACAATCATCATTGTCTTCATGAAATATGGTAACACTGATAGCCATAGTAATAGTCATCAACATGTTATTACTGATTACCCCACTAGTTATCATGTTATATATTCACTCATCATCTTCATAAGTTTCATCATTTTCATCATCTTCATCATCATCATCATCCTCATCCTCATCACCATCCTCATCCTAATCCTCATCCTCATCCTCATCCTCGTTGTCGTCATCATCGTCGTCATATCATAAACAAGAAGATTGTGCAAACATAAAATCATGTATACATGCAACCAAATGCAACCATGTGATTTACACACAAATATAATATTGCCTTCATGTTTGATTTAATACTTTTCCGCACTTACTTCCAGAGAGAGACACATTTTGGCTTTGCCATCCTGGGTGAGTCACCATTCTCAGTTTTTCTTACATAGAGAGAGAGAGAGATAGATAGATAGATAGACAGATAGACAGACGGACGGACGGACGCAGAGACAGACAGACAGGATAGATAGGATAGGATAGGATAGGAAGCATAGGAAAGGATAGGATAGAAAGGATATATAGGATAGGGGATAGGAGAGATAGGATAGAATAGGATAGGATAGGATCGATAGGATCGATAGGATTGATAGGAATATAGATAGATAGATAGATAGATAGATGATAAATAGATAGATAGATAGATAGATAGATTAGATAGGTTAGATAGGTTAGATAGATCGATAGATAGATAGATAGGTTAGATAGGTTAGATAGGTTAGATAGATTAGATGGATTAGATTGATGAGAGAGATTGGATAGATTGGATAGATTGGATAGATTGGATAGATTAGATAGATTGGATAGATTGGATAGATTGGATAGATTAGATAGATTGGATAGATTGGATAGATTGGATAGATTGGATAGATTGGATAGATTAGATAGATTAGATAGATTAGATTAGATAGATTAGATAGATGAGATAGATTAGATGAACTAGATGGATGGATAGATAGATAGATAGATAGATAAATAGATAGATAGATAGCTAGATAGATAGATAGATAAATAGATAGATAGATTAGATAGATTAGATAGATTAGATAGATTCGATAGATTAGATTCGATAGATTGGATAGATTAGATAGATTAGATAGATTAGATAAATTAGACAGATAAGATAGATAAGATCGATAATATCGATAATATAGATAAGATTGATAAGATTGATTGATTGATTGATTGATTGGTTGATTGATTGATAGATAGATAGATACGATAGATTAGATAAGATAAGATTAGATTAGATTAGACCAGATAAGATAAGATTAGATTAGATTAGATCATATAAGATTAGATCAGATTAGATTAGATTAGATCAGATTAGATTAGATCAGATAAGATTAGATTAGATCAGATAAGATTAGATAGATAGATAGATAGATCATTATAATTTGATTTGAAATGGTCTCACATGTTCTTTCCCATTTGATTTTTATACCAGTTCTGAGAATTCATTGCTCCTCGACAGGACCCACATTTTGCAGACAGAATCATCACTATCTGTAGAAGCGATTGAAGCCCTTAGTCTAGGTAATTAATCGAATTAGCTAAACCAACATGTGTTTTTTGTCATGCCTTTATTTGACAGTTCTTGAACCCTACCCTTTTTACATAGAAAACCGAAATCCTCCCAGTCGTCCAATCTAATTCCATATAAATACATTACATTATTTATGGATTAAACTATAGTTAAAACCATATCTTGTGTTTCGTACATCCCATTCAATCACAATTCTTTGAAAATCCTCCATTGTACCAAAAACTGGATTGAGATGGTGCCAAGGATCTCACTGGCGTTTCTGACGGCACTGCTCAGCCTGTTGGTGGCCAGCTTCATTGGCACTGTGGCAGATGCGGCGGAGTCCAGTGAAGGAGCCGAAATTTGGAGCTGCTGAAGCTGTTGCAATCCTTGGTTTGTTTGTTTTTTTGGGGGATGGTTTTGCAATTTTGTAATGCCAGTAATACGCAGCAATAAACCACTATGGATTGATGGTTTTTTTAGCCACCATGCCAAAATTGTTTGGACGGTTGATGATCGTTTTACCAACATGAATGGGATTTAACTGACCAAAAATTGGGATCTAATACTAAATTTCATTACCTGCATTTTTTGCCATGCCCAACCTGCCGCTGAGACGAAACATGAGACCTGGAAACTCAAATGTAATGTTAAGTTGGAGTTATACAAATATATATATAATATATATATATAATATAATTATATATATATACACATACCCTTGCAAGACCCACCCTTTTGTCAATGTTCGCGGTATTTACAGTATTTTTTCATACATTTCTGACTTAGATCTTCAGGTTTTTCTAGGGATCAAAAATTGCCCAAGTCCATCGGATCCAAGATTCAAGATTCGAGATCTAGAAAACAAATTTTGAATCGAAGGGGGGCTGGGTTCAAGATTGAAGATTCAAGAGCTAGAAAAAAACTGAATCCAAGGGTGCTTCAGCCTTGAATATTGCATCTTGGATCTTGAACCCAGAGAGGTTAGTTTCAAAAAGTTGTTCCTAAACCTTGAATTTTGAACCTCGAATCTTGAACCCAAGGAGGTTGGATTCAAAAAGTTTTTTCTGAGCCACCAGAAATCTTGAATCCAGGTACTTAGAGCACTTGCAGCCACCAGAAATTGCAATTTCTTGCGAATGCCCGGCCGTTCGGCATATTATCAAAAAAAAAATGTGTTTTTGTTTCTGGTGCGAAACCAAATTCAAAAAGACAAAGCATGAACTTCAGACCAAATTTTCTTTGAAGAGTTCTGTTTTGTTGTTTGTTTCGTTTTCTCCAGGCATTGTTGTGATGCATAATTATCTAGCAACAGTAGGTGCAGCAAGATATTGCATAGTTCTAAATTGTGCTGGTAAGCAAAGCACACACTTGCAAGTATGCAGGTTAAATCAGACACCATGTCTACTCAGCCACCTCTCATGGACATCATCATGGTGTGCATTTTTTTTTTAATGGTTTGAGCACCCTCCGAGAAACATGGGATGAAATACAAGACAACCAAGACTAGAAAATATAACAATGTCAAAGTAACATCCTCCAATATGGGCCTTGTGCAGGAGTATTTTTCAACAATCATGACATTCCTTTCGTAAAACCTCATCATTCCTTGCATACAGTGACATCATTCTTTACAGTCACCTTACATAGAGGAGGGCAGCATGCCTCCGTTTCTTTTTTCATGCACGTTGCGATTTTTGTACCTTTATTCTTGTCAGCCTGGCCGGTGCGGATTTTTTCCATGGACAGTGCACCGGCGTAGCTCTTTAGCGGGTGCACAGGGCGCAAGCATTGAAAGAAGAAGAAGAAGAAGAAGAAAGGAATATGTTCAATGAGACTTACGGCTGTGCAAAACCATAAAGGAGTGCAGCATTTCATTTGCAATGAATACAACAACTATGCTCAAAGAGACTTACAGTTGTGTAAAGTTCTCTTAAAGAGGTAAATTAATTTATGGAAGGAGGATAGCATTACGATAGAATGGAATCATTTAAGTAACCATTTTAACCAAAGAAAGTGTTGGTGCCAGTATGTGCAAAGCCTCATTCACAAGGGAGTGAGCCATTTGATTGAAAACCACACAACAATACAAAGAAACATTACTGTGAAATTGAACCCTGGTCATGGTTGTATGTATGCAATATGCCCTTCCATATGAGTGAAAAGATTGAACAAGATAGACAACATTATTTTGAAAAGTAAGGTCTATCACTTTTAAAGACAAATGTCAGGCAGAAAAAACAAAACGATGAAATATGAATTTTATTAAAGGATGTATTGCAAGAAATTAAGTATTTCCTTAAACATGGTCATAGAAGAAAAATGATAAAAAATAACTCCATCAAAGGATGCATTTATTGTTTTCCACATTTATATATAATAGAGTTCTTGCAGGAATAGTGCTTCTTATTTTTGAGAGAAATACTTTATGATTGAACGAAGGCCGAATAATTTTCTGAAAGGAAGACCGCACTTCTGCAGAAAGAAACACTGCATGTTTAGGGATTCTTCTTCTTTAAAGGTCTCTACTATTTTACTTTGTTCTTTGCTTTTGTCTATTTTATTTATATATGATGGTTGTATATGTTATTTTTGTGGCGTTATTCCTATCTGAAAAGGTGGGTCTTGGGATAGCATTCCCAGGAGTCCTGGATGAGCCTGCCTTGATGTCAACGGCCAATCTCTTCCGCCTGGCTCAGCGACGCTTGAGCGCAGGGTCCAATCCCTTCGAAGGAAAACTGTTCTACGTCAATCCTAGCTACAGGCGCCCGCAGTTGGATACAGCTGGACACAGTTGGGAGGTGGATAGGTCCGATATGGTCCGATAGCTCCGATAGCTGCGATAGGTGCGATGGTCTCATGTTCATAGAAATGTTTGGAACTCGAAAAAGGCCAACTGGATTGCTTGGGAGGTCGTAGCATAGACAGCACCACTGGAAAAAGTTTTGGTTGGCTCCAATGAGTCCAGTTCTTGAAACCTGCAATATATTGGGCCACCTGCTGATACTGCCCGAAATGATGGTTGTTTATTTCATTGACCTATATGCAGTCATACTGTAAATCTCCCAAATCTTGGGGCACACCCACATGCACTGCGCCCGCCTGCCACAGCGCCTTGGGCGAAGCCACCATGGCAACCCGGGGGCAGGAGATCGTTGGAGAGTAGCATCGCGACAGCGGGAGAGGTGAAGGGAACCTTAGAGTCCATGCGCGACATCCCATCCGCCTACTGGTTGGACAACAAGGGAAACTCGGCGGAGCGCAAAAACTTCTGTTGCGAGCGGATTCCGGATTCCAAAAAAGTTAAGCAGTTAAGCCCTTGAGGCCAAAGATCAAGGATCAAAAAGTAGAAACTGCAGGCAGTGAGGCAATGTCAGGCATGGCCAGGGAATTTTCAAAGACATAGTTTGCACATGTTTGCACGACTCAGGAAAGATCACAGGCAGCACGACGGATTCCATGGAGGGCATTTTGGAGGATGCGTTGAGCAAGCCTGTCCCAGAACTCGTGGTTTTCATTGTGTATGACCTGCCCAACCGCGATTGTCATGCAAAAGCATCCAATGGCGAGATTTGCTGCAAGTACAAGGCGGATGGCAGGTGTGACTACAC
>Ga0126342_10014290_pt1 | contig 14025 bp, 15 predicted proteins | sample Cyp1metagenome_FD_92528 | JGI IMG/M metagenome (GOLD analysis project Ga0126342, IMG submission 92528) | Coral microbial communities from Lord Howe Island, Old Settlement Bay, Australia - Cyphastrea 1 metagenome | ecosystem: Host-associated > Invertebrates > Cnidaria > Coral ...
AGTAGAACCCTACAAAATAATTTATTTGCAAATTTTCAGAAATTATTTTGAGGAGGTGGGTAGTGATAAAGGATATTATTTTGGGGTGGTTAGAGTGTTTTGGAAAAAATATTTTGTAGTGGGCTATGTACTAGAAGCACCTCAGAATAAATCCCAGAAATTATTTTGGGGGGTCACCCTAGTGATTTTACCCAGGGTAGCCCGCATTATACATATGTATACATATGTATACATATGTATACATATGTATACATACATATGTGTACGTACATACATACATACATACATACATACATACATGTATATGCTCAAAAACCCACGGACATACCTACAGTGTATATACGCATTATAGTCTATCTATCTATCGATCTATCGATCTATCGATCTATCGATCTATCTCTCTCTCTCTCTCTTTCATTGAATTACCTATCTATCTATCTATCTATCTACCTATCTGTCTATCTATCTATCTATCTATCTATCTGTCTATCATAGTCTATCTATCTATTTTTCTATCTATTTTTCTATCTATTTTTCTATCTATTTTTCTATCTATTTTTCTATCTATTTTTCTATCTATTTTTCTATCTATTCTTCTATCTATTTTTCTATCTATTTTTCTATCTATTTTTCTATCTATTTTTCTATCTATTTTTCTATCTATTTTTCTATCTATCTATCTATCTATCTATCTTTCTATCTATCTATCTATCTATCTTTCTATCTATCTATCTATCTATCTATCTATGGGTGTTTGTGACTTGCTTTCACGCATGGGTTTGAGACGTTCTCATCTGGACTCAGTGGAGGTCCTATTTGAAAGCTATTGATTTATTGGTCGAGACTATCGGCAAAGACGATCCAGAAATCATCCTGATCAGCGGGCTGCAGGTCGGGGGACTGGGAGGGAGCTCAGCCTATGGAATCAGTGGATCCCATGGGATTTGTGGCGTCGGACAGGTGAGCGGAATTCCCGACTTTGCCTATGCTCTGCTGGAATCTTTGCCGGAGGTTCAGACCTTCAGCAACGGCAGCTACCTTGTGCCTTGGCAGAAGATTTCGGATTTCCAACAAAAAATCAAATTTGCTTATGCCCAAAAGATCCCAAGTATCTATGGATTTATATGCAACAAATTTAAGAAACAGGTGGATTGATCGGGCCGGCTGCTCATCTTCGCAAAAGTACTTCAATTTATGCAAGTGTAGCGGGCGCAAAGGCCAGCCTCAAACACTGCAGTCATTTCGGGGAAGTTTGGGGAGTTGAGGGGGGCTTGAATGATGTAATGTCAAGGATCCCTCAGCTTTCGTTTTGCCAAAGTTCTTAAACAAATTTGTTTCATTCATTGAACAAGAAAACACCTGCGAAATCGAGAGCCCAATTTTCATCAGTCGCCCGTCCATAGTTTCTGCCGAAAAGGAAGTGCTGATGGAATTCTATCCGCCCTACGTTGAATCTTACCAGCAATCCTGGGCCATGGAGTTTTGGCACAAGGAGGTGCTTCCCCGAGCCAAAGCCGCTGGGGCTGCGAATGAGGTGCTTGCTTCCCCATAAAAAGATGAATGGAGCGGAATTCCGATCCCAAAATTCTATAAAACTGCAGCAATTGGGCATCGAGGCAGTACGTGCTCAAACCTTGGGTGTTTTTGATGAACCAGATTGAACCAGATGATCCATATCCATCCATATCAGCACCTGCCAAATGTAGTGGGATCAGATGGGATCAGGAGATGGGTTCGATCCACAGCCAGCCTGGGTGTCAAACGTTGCCTCTTAGGAAGCGATTGTCGAGCGGCTCAAGGAGAAGAACGATGAGGGTCGTTGTAAAGTGGCTCGGTACAATGGCTTGACTCCCTGGATCCCCTGGATCCAGACATTGGAAGGAATGACCACCGACACCTCCACCTGGAGGGTCCTATAACTCTAGTTTTGGGGCTGTCACAAAATTTGGACCCCTCAAATCTCAAGTTTCTCATCACTTGAAGGGAAACAAACATTTTTGGCTATCCCCCAATTTGGAAACAAAACCCATTGTTCCTGTTGATCTATCCTCTAGACAACAAGCTCGGCATGGCGAGAGATGCTGCGGCTTGGGCATCTATATACCTTGTTTCGATGCAGACACTTGGTTGCTTGTTGGGGATACTGCTTATTTTGATGGTTAAAACGAATTGCACATGGCCGTTGCTATTGGCCAAGTATGGGTGGGATGTTGTCCAAGCTGCCATCCCTTGGGAGTCGGCAAAAAAATCCCCGATTTTTTTGGGTCCCCCAAGCCCTCATGGTTACTCCGGTTGAGGGACAATTCCGGATACAGTACACTCCATCCCGGAAAAGGGTGTTTGACACCCCCCATACAATTCAATGATCAGTACGGCTATATATCACCATTTTTAATTTGTGGACAAAGTTGATGGTGAATTATCACTTCTTCACTTCTTATGGCCAGAAATTGGGTATCAAACCCGCGCTTAAAACCATCATTGCTGGGTCAGATCTTTCATTTTTGGAGCCCACTTTTGTGATTCGCCTTATGTAGGTACTCTTTGATAGCTTCGACGGCACCATGCTGCACAGCATGGGCGAATGGCTGCGGTTGGGTGCAGATCCCGTCGGCTTCTTGGAGCCTGAGGAGGTGGAGGAATTCCTGAAGTTGCACCGCCAGGTCGCCAGGTCTGGGAGGCTTCCATAAAATCCCCAACAGCTGGATGGTTTATACTAGTTTATACATGTTTACACTCGAAAATCCTATGAAAATGAATGATTTGTGGGTATCCTCATGTATCCTCCATTTTAGAAAGCCACATATTGGTCTGTTTGAGAAGTTTATTTTTTCCGGGTATACCCATAAAATGGCCATTTGATGTTGGGAAAGTGATGAAGATTTAGGCGGTCTATGAGTTGATTTACTGATTTGCACAGAATCGGAGGTCCCGAGCCGCCTTCCATCCCATTGGTTCAACTGAAGAGCAGCAGCCTCGGAATTGTCATTCCTCTTCTTGTCGGTATCCCCCATTTTGATACCTCGGTTGGTGTTTTCCCATCCCAAACATGGGTAATCGGTCATATGCCCATGTTTTCCTAGCATTTTTCCCACCTTACAATGGTATCCTTACCATGTTAGCCCTCACCTCCCTGGTGTCAGGTGGAAGACTACTGGCCCCGTTGGCCCGCGCATCTGGATTTAGTGAAGGCGATTGCCACGCGCGACAAGGTGGCACTCAGCAGTGCCTTAGACAAGGCAGGGGACGTGACGTGAGATTTTCAGGCTTTCTGGGGGATTTCATTGGGATTGACCTAAAACCAACAGGCATGAGGATATAATGGGATGATATGGGATGTACAACTGACAATGGGTTTATATTAGACTATACGTTTTTTTTTGGTTTATCCAAACGCACGGGTTTTCATTTTCAGACGTCACCAATCCCTGGAGATGGATTTATACACCCAGTCTATGGGATTCCTGCTATGGATGCCCTTAGCCACATAGCATGGTCTGACCATCAAACGTATGGGTCTATCCCAAAGGCGATGCCAGGCCAATCTGAACGAAGACGCCATTGATGGGGACTCCAAGACGGCGAGTCTACTGGTCCTATCCATGTGGAAATGCTGGCAGCGGAGGTGCGGATATAATGGGGATGTCCATGGGGATTGGGATTTAATGATATTATGAGGATATAGTGTGTTGGATACAAGCTGGTGATATGGATGTGTCTGATTGTTCCGGGAAGAGTTACAAGATCTTTTTGCAAGAACCTCCAAAGAGCGTACCATAAGGGCTTTTAAACGAGGACCTCTAACACGATATCGTCAAGATCTTCGTAGAAGGACATTTGAGAGGATTTGATCAGCATCTGACAGCACGTACAAGGTAATTAATGAGGGAGAGGGTTGCGCGAGCGATATCAGGGTGGGCACTGGGCCACAACGAGAGTGAAATTTCCGGCGTCCCGAACAACACTACTGCATATAACACCAAAAAATGAAGCTGAGGCATCCGAAGCAGTGCACTTGCCAAAGGCACTTGTCATGTCGACCCTTGCCTGTCAACTTTTAGCCAAGCGCGCAAAGCACTGTGCCTGCCACCTTGATGAAAAAAACCCGAAGTCAAGCACATGCGGTTCTGACCCTAAGAGCGCCAAATCTCTTACGACCGCCACACAGTTCAAAAAGGACACAGCACCCACGCGATAACACACCTTTGCAAGAGAGGTCTCCAGGGACACGTTTTGTGTGAGACTTTCTTTGGAAACGGACGAATTATGAACTTTTGTGCTACAGTGGTCACCAAAAAAAGGACCCCTGGATCAGCCCAGCCAGAACAATCGCAATGCTTCCAGATGTGAACACACTGTTTGGGGAAGGAACATAAACCTCCTGATCGGATTTAGGGGTACCATGGGGTACCCTATGTTGAACCTGCTCAGAGATGGGCCCCCAGTGCCCGCAGACTTTTGTCATAATTGGCACTGATGATGGGATTTGGTAATCATTTGCACCAGAATTAAACCCAGAGATGGCGGTGAAAATTGCAAGTGAGTAATCACTGCCAGTTTCCCTATTCCCAGACAGAAAAAAAATCCTTGAAACTCACCCAACCAAAAGTCACGCGACCAACTGAGTAGCACTGGAACGGTGATTGGAACGGCACCGCCGAGGTGGTCCGAGATCTTGCTGGAGAGACAACACATCGTTATGGATGGGAAGACAGTGTCCTGTCCAGGAAATGCCCTACCCGGAATACGTAGGGACCGGTAGGGACACAGGGACACCTGTTTTTTTCCAACATATCCCAGGGTGTGTTGGCCTTCCAAGAATCATATTTTTCATACTTTTTTCCTGGCTGTGGCTGTGGTTCCAGGTTTGGCTCCCCTACGATGACCTCGAAATCTTCAAGATGATTTTGGCGCGACCCGACATTGCAACTTGTCGCCCAAAGATTTCTCAAAAAAGGTTCTTTTGTGATCATGTTTGAAAGCGCTGATATCTAGAAAGATGATGTTTTTGTATGGTTTTTGTCGTTTTTATACAATAATCTATGGTGAACCAAAATTATAGTCCTCACAGGCTCAGTGGCTCAGTTTTCCAAAGCCTCCTATGGATCTCAGGATCCCAATGTCGGCGCTTACAGCTACGGATGGCATGGCTCTCACGTGCGAGCAACAGCACTGGGAATGGCGCTATTAGCAGACTTGGACACAGGCGCTCAAAGGATCTCAAAGGGATGACTGGTGCCAGCTCTGGATTTCACAGCTTTGGGATGCTCGAAGGGTCCTTGAGGTCGAAAGTTTGCGACCAAATTGAACATATTGAACCCGGTCAACTGAGTCAGATTTACTGGATTCTGCGGTCAGATACACTTTAATCATTTATAATAAATCATTTGCTGGCAAAATCTGGTGCCAAGCATTTTGACCAATACCCAGTTCTCTTGTTTTTTCGGAGGCTGCTGCGACCACCTACTAGAAGGTGACAGTCGTTGCTTGGCATTGTTTGATGTCATGGAACATGTGGATTTGAGTCAGCATGAACCAGACCCAAATCCACAAATGGCAGGTTGGCCATTCCATTTTATGGTGCTCGCTTGATCGAAGGGACCTTTTTTGCACGAAACACCAGGAAAGACCATGGTTTTCACCATCCAATCATTGGCCATGTTGGAGATTTTCCCTTTAACATCCAGTATAGGACAGTAAATTATCACTATTTTAGTAGGATTTCGCTGTTCTATCTTTTGGAGGTTACTACAGTTCAAACAGTTTTGAGAAAGTGGGACGAACCTTGCCTGTGAGCATCTAAGTTTTGGTGGCTCCGCGCCGGGAGATTGTGGAAGTGTTGGCCAACGATCCCAGAGTGGTACCTGGGGTCAGAAAGATAGGGCAGGTGTCTCAAACATATTGTTTTAAGCAAGGAAAATTAGGGACTTAAACATCAAACATTGGGATTCCATAAGAATGTGGGGGATACCTCGTGGCCATTGAATAGGCAGCTTGCAATGCCCGGGTCCAAATTTTGAGGCCCGATCCTATGTGAACTGGAGGCCCGAAAGCCATCGAATGCCGACAAAAATTTAGGACGACTAGCTATTTTCATTGGCAGAGGCATGGATCCTCCACAGTAAAGGGCCACCCCCAATTTTTCGAGGTTTGGACCTTAGCATTGCCGGATGTCATGGAGATCAATTGGCCAAATATGTGGTTCCTTCATAGAACTACCGTAAAGTTCGGCAGTTTTTTGCAAACTTTGCACAGTTCCATAATGTTCCAAATATTTCCATGTTTTTTTGATTTCATGAAATTTCCATGGCGGATTTTTCTGATGATTGGGGCATGCGCGCTTCGAAAAAAGGACCTGGAAGACGTCTTCTTCGAGCACTATGAGGAAGGTGGTGATGTTTGGCTCAGCGCGCTGACGTTCATGCAATGCAAGAGCCACCTGGAGCCAAGCTGCGTCAAATCACGGGAATCTGACTCTGCCAGTTATTCGCACTTCTGGTAGATCCCATCTCTCAATCAGTCAATCGATCGATTCATGAATGAATGAATCTATCAATCTATCAATTTTTCTATCAATCTACCAACCTACCAATCTATCAATCTAGCAATCAATCAATCTATCAACCTATCAATCGATCAATCTATCCATCCATCCTTTTGTCTATCTATCTATCTATCTACCTACCTAGCTAGCTATCTATCTATCTATCAATCAATCTATCTATCTATCTATCGATCTATCTTTCTCGATCTATCTGTCTGTCTGCCTGGCTGGCTGGCTGTCTGTCTGTCTGTCTATCTGGCTGGAAATAGATCATTTCCGAAATCATTTCCATCCAACCCCAGGCACCAAATCCCGATCCCCATCCTCCGCCTGCTGTTGAGGTTATGGTGCCATCGACATGGCCAGTGCGATGGTTTTGATGAAAGCTGGCGCGCTGATGTCTCCAGGATGGGTGAAGCTCCTTGAGGATTTAGATCAAGGTGCCGCACCTGGTTTTGCCGTTGCGGTTTTGCCGTGAACTCTGCAGACCGGACATGGGATGACATGGGGAGGATTGAGAAGCTCACCCTCCCCATCTTTCCCCATCTTTCCCTATTTTTGGTGACAGGCTGTTGATGCATGTCTCATCTATATAGATCTATATAGGGGATAGGGGATTTGAAAGATCACCGGATGTGGATGCTTCGATTCAGATCCCTCGTGCCTCGAGGTCTTCAGAAGGACCTCAACGAAGAGCTGCAACAGCAGCTGATTCAGGAGCGATGAACCAAGGGTGGAATGGGCTACCCACAGCCAAGTTAATAGGGAAAATGGCTATGAACCACTATTTTCAGCCAACCTCATGTGTTTTTTTTGGAAATCGATTAAATCGATGCAGTTTTTGTTGCGGCTGGTTGATTCTTGTGTTCTAAACAACGTTTGCCTCACTTTGTTGTATGCCATGGGTTGAAAGTCCGAAGGCCGGGGGGATGCATTTTTTGCGTGGCAGCAGGGGTCACAAAAAAGATCGAAAAGCGATTACCCTGTTAACTTTTTTTTCTTTTAAAATGATCATGACAATTTGATCTAATCTTTGCATGCGCTTGCAAGGCCTTACGGGACTTGTGAATCTAGGTGATACTAAGCAATGATACTATGGCAAACAGGGACTTGACTCTCAGATATTCATTTTGGCTCAAACGTCCACATGTTGATATATTCGAGACTACCTTAGTTCGCATATGTTCGCATTATGTATTTATTGTATTTGTTCCTTGTCTTCAAAGCTCCGCTCGTTGCGGATTCCTTTGTCAAAAGCATGTGCAATTTTTGATTGGATTCTTGATTCTTTTAGTGATCTGAGCCCCAAGATTTGATCCTTCGGGTCCCGGATCTCGGCCGGGCCCCATGAAATCCCAGTGCTACAACGGCTCGGGCAGGAGCAAGAGGAAGCTGGCAATGTGAGGTGAGTTACCGCGAGGGGTTTAGGATGACTTCGGGGGAGAGTTTGATTGACCGCTTTTTTTCTTGATGGAAGGAAGCAGCTATATAGTTGGCTCCCGACTGTTTCCAGACACCTACTATTGGCTCTCCTTGAGATAAGGTGCTAGGGCACCACGAAACTCTCATGGTAAGCAATCGGATGGTGGTTGGTGGGCCATACTTTTAATGTCATCCGAAGCCAAGCCGCCTGAGTTGCAAGCAATGGACAGATTTGGAAGAGTGGTGGCAGAGTTTCCCAAAATTCCATCATTTCCTGTGGGTGATCCAGCTGGTGGTTGCGGAAAGTAAACCTCAGCTGATCATGTCAACCCCACATAGATATTGGAGGAGCCATTGTCAGCGCAGGCAGTTGCAGAGGACAAACCTGCAGGGCTACACCTTGTTTGAAGACAACAGCCATGTTCTGCGCATGAACAAATCGGAGGCCGTGGTGCCGTTAGCCAAGGTCCTCGAAGTTTTTTGGGCATAGTGTAACTATCTACATGAAAGGGATATGGCTCAGATATGGCCCATATGGATTCTGGGTCCAACTTAAACTTTGGTGCCATCCGGTTCTTGAGCCATGCTGCGTTCAGAAGTTGGATTTTTAAAACTCATGGTGTGAGGGTCTGATTGGCCAGTTGGGGCGGTTGAGTCGAGCTAGACTAGTCCATGTCCACCAGAGGGTCCACACTTAGATGTCTTCCTCCGTAAGTACGGTATCACTGAGAAGAAATCAGTGGCCCACATCACTGAGATTGCATCTCTGCAGTGCATAGCGGCATAGCGTCGCAGATTCTGAAGAGCCGAATTGAAGGTGAGAAGGAGGTCAAAGAGTGGTATGGCATTGTCACTGGCTCGAAAACTGGCTGGGATGAACAAGCCAATAGAATCATTGCATCGTATATATATATATAATATACATAATTATGTATATACACAATATATATATATATATATACATATAAATATTGTAATGTAGATTTACAACGTTGCCATGTGATTGAGTAGCTTATCCTAGTGGGTTTGCTGCAATCCCGAGTGCTGGAAGTGATTGGCTCCAAAGTGGGTTTGTCCAAAAAACGGGGCACCCCATTCCATCCAATGGCTACTCTGGGTCTTCACCCATGTGACGAAGCCATATCAGATTGTTGGGTTATCCCATTCTCAGTGTGGGTTTGGTGCAATGCCGTTTGCACCATCCCCCAGTCATCACCATAAAGGTGCTATAACATGCTATAACCATTCCCGTGGGTGGTACACCATGGTTTTTCCCTCATGATTTTTCCATCGACCAAGGTGAAGAAAGGCTCCTTGGTCTTCACTTGGCCCAAGAGCTTCCCTCCCAACTACTGTCGCGCAGCCCACGCTCTGGACTCGGCTTTTAGGACGGTCTGTGGGATGGGTCGGGGTCGAAAGGTCAGTTGGGAACGTTACACTCGGATTATTTGACATATAGTAGCTATGGAAAATAGCCAATGTATATTTATGGATGAAAGTAAAATTGTGATTTTCCACAGCTACATTTAATATCCAGAGGGTACTATTACTACAAAAATCAGCGGTATCTCACTTGATCAAGGGGTGCCGTGCTGGACCCTGGATAGAAAAACTTGAGTCGCTTAAGCTGGATGTCGAAGTGGCCAGAGTTAGAATCAGAATTTGAGAACCTGAAGTTTGGGATCCAACCTATAAACCCAAGGATGTCAGCCGTAACTTTTAGCAGCACATTGCCAACATGGTTGGTTAGCCAATGTTAGCCATACTCCCATGATTGGCAGGTGGGATTCTCTCAGTTTTGCTGGTGATATACCTATAGCTGCAACTGGCCATCTGGTACTTGGATCATCTCTGAGCTCTGAAAAGTGGTTTGTAGCCATGCATGTTTGCAAGCCATTTTCATGGATCCACTCAGTTGGACTTCCTCGGCTTTGTGCCTTCAGGAAGTCACTTGGACGGGGAGTTGTTTGCCGCTTGGCGTGAACCCAAAGGCTGAAGCATAGCAGCCTGACACACTGTCGGTAACAGACCGCTTGTGCCTGGTTATATTCTTTTTTGATACCCCTCGTAATTGTTGGTTCCGTCGATTTGTGATTGGATACAGATATACAGTGGTATATATACCCAAAAAAAGCAAGCCATCCCTCGTATATTACCATAGATGGGTGGGATTCCAACCATCCCCAAATGGAAGGTTTATGGCAAAACGGGTTTATCCCGTCCTCGCAAAGGTTGCATCTTGGATTTTTTGCCCTTCTACGAGTTCAACCGCCGTAGAGTCCCACGATCCACGCTGCTATGAGAAATTATGAAGAATGGTGTCGGGCAGAACGCATTCAGTGTGCCCAATGTTCTTTTTGTTCAGGAACATAAAGGGTGTTCCGAAACCGCTGGCTTTCTCAATCCTTAGCTTCTTGATCATTTCGGATCGATTCGTGCAGTTTTTTGGTGGTCCATTTGGTGTCAATGTGAAGTGGCGACAGCACTTTGTGTTGCATTGGGGGTTCCCAAGAGAGCTGTGACACTACTGATTTTGTCTGGAGGCCACTTGGGCTTTTGAGGTTCCATAAGCAGGTGGACGTGTTCGGTCGACCTGTAGCCCCTTGCATCTATGACATGAACCAGTTCCAGGGGAAGATCCAAAAGAAGTTGCAGGCACAGATGTTGCTTCAACTTTCATCCCATCATCAAAGTGCTCGTCGGTTTCTTTGTTGTACACTTGCTGCGTCGCCACCCTGTCCTTTTCCATCTCCAGGGCATCAGTTCTTCCATTTTTTTGCACAGGAAGAAGAAGAAGAATGCGAGATCTTGGAGGGGGAAAGGGATGAAGAAGCTGAAGCTGAAGAAGCTGGAGCGAAAAAAGAAGAGTTTCCCGAAATCAACGAAACTTGTTGGGCTCAGGAGCCGCAGATGTTGCTGGCATGGCAGAAATTCGGTGTGAGGATACAATCGATTGGTCTGGACGCAGGGAAGGGTTCTCTGCTTTTTGGGACAAAGCATCCAAAGGTTGTAGCCATCGCAAGCCCTTGGGACATTTGAGTGCAAAGGTTATAATGTCAACCCCGGATTAATAAACCATGGTTTATTAATTAGGGGGATACTCCTCCAATAGTCATAATCTAATACTTAAATGGTACCTTCCCAATTAAACAGCCCATGGGTTTATTAATCCAGGGTTGACATTAAGACTAAGACAAGTTTCTTTCTTGAGGTTTGGCGATGGTATTCATAAGGGGAACTTCTTTGCAAGGTGGATGTTTGATGTTTGCCCACGCCTCTTCCAGGCGTAGATAGGCTCAAAGGTGGCGCTTTCAACCACCTGCCACAGGACACGTCTCTGCGACTTGACCCAGTTGATCCCCCTGATGAATGTGAAGAGTGAGACAGGGTACCATGGTACCATTCGGCTGCTTAGGCGGATTCCTGCAATTCTCGGTGAGAAACTTCAGGGCTTCAATGACTTTTTTTTGAATACAATTTTATAGCATTTTTGGATGTGGTTTTATGTTTTTGTAAGTTTTGGAGGTCAATCCGCTAGACTGATCGGATCCGCGAATCAGGAGCTTGCTCAGGAACACCCGCAGGGTGGCTTGTGGTGCTACCAAAGGTAGACCCATGATGATTCACCGTGATCCAGCAAGCAAATATCACCGGTTGCTGCATCGAAGTTGTGGGTTAAGCACCTATTTCATTCCTATTTCTATCTATTTCTTTGTTTTTGATCTACATGTCTACATACATCTCCATGTGATCATGGTCTCATGGTCATGATGGCAGGTTTTTTTTTTCCCAGCCCATGCCAACTCGGTCCATCCGACTCGCACAATTGAGCGGTGTCAGATCGGCCCAGCTGCTCCGCTGCTCCGTCGGGGAGTTTTTGGGGTCAGATGAAGACGACTTGGTAGGGCCCGGTAGGGCCCGGTAGGGCTGCTAGAATCTCAGGTTGATCTGGAGGCCAGCTGGGCGGATTTGTAGCTCTGTTTGACACCGCTCCTGCTTGAAAAATTGTGAAACCTCCGTCCGATCCAGATTGCTGGTGGCTGGTGGCTTCGCCGAAAAGAGGAGGTTGGGGCACCGGCCATTGCCTGGCAAAGGGAAAGCGGGAAAGCATGATGGGTGGGTTTGGAACTTGTTTCCCATCGTAGATGGTGTGTTTATCCAGGTCCATAGCGGCGAGAGTCAAAAGGGTCGACCCAGATTCACGCCGCATTCGACCATGGCTTTGCAGCTTGCAGCTCAAATGAAGAGCAGCCACATGATGGGCAGGTTTGAATCTAAGCCTTGGAAGATTGTAAACTCAGAATCTGTAGACTTGGCTTAGGAGTGGATTAGTGAAAGAGCCTAAGATGGCTGAAGTTTTTGGCCTCACAGCACCTGCCTCATGAGTATTTGCGACTCAACCTGATTCAACCTGGAAGCCGCATTTTCATTGCATTTTCCCTCAACAACTCGTCTTCCAGGTGTCAGGTTCTGAACATACTGAACCATGCTTGTTTGCCAAACACCCAATTCAAATTCCAAGATTCGCCAAAATCAGCTCCAGACTGGGTCAAATCTGGCCCCCTCGTCCACCTCGCCCGTTTGAATGGTGGAATTTCTGGATGACCTTCAGAACCCTCAAGCTTGCAGCTGCAGACAACGACTTCTCGCAGAACTCCAGGTCAAGCTGAAAATTATGTCATGTCAAGGGCATGTTTTGGTGTACAGGATGTGTGGACATATTAGATTCCGCAGTCATATCATGTATCATATATGATTTATAATATAATATATATATATATATATATCATATGATATATACCATGTCTGTATGTATATATATATATATATACAGTACATATACACAGGCACATACACTTAATTGTGAGTATGTATATATATATATATGCATAATTATATAGTATCGAGAATACAGAATTTGACAATATATAAAACATCCCATTTTCTTTGCAAGCAAACAATGCACATCCTATGGTTTTTGGGTATCTAAGCTTGACCCATTTCGATTTGGGTCGTGAAACATCGACATTGTTGGTTGTTCGTGGATAGGACATCAAGAAATCCATACCCAATGTCAGAATCAGAAGGGAACAGCAATTTCAAGACATCCGATAATTTTTCCATTTTTCCCATGGTTTTTCATGGTTTTTCAATTTCACGATGGGGCTTTTCCCATGGTTTCCCTATTTTTCACTGGAAAAAAACCATGGGGATTTCCCGACGTTGAGCTCCGAGGCTGAACGACAGGAACTCCAAGAGGATGGGCTTCACTTGTTTGAGACCGCGCGCTTGACCCGGTGCCGGGTCTCGGTTTGTCACAGATTTGATGGGTGATACTATGCAGACTTTCACAGGGGTTGAATAACAGTTTAAAGAAACAGAAACAGGTATATACATACGTATATATATATGTATATATACATATGCATACATGTGTGTATATATGATATATATATATATATATACACATGTATGCATATGCATATGCAAACCACATCATCAACAACCACAACGAAACAAAACCGAAAACAAAACTCTGATGCGCTTCAGTACGGGAGACCCACCACAGGGGTGTACAAAGTCTGGGCCTAGGTGATCCTGATCCCCGAAATGTGAAATTGTCAAAGACTGACACGCAGAAAAAAATATGTATACGTGTGTATATATATATATTCACGGTTATATAATTTATATATATATATATATTTATCCCAGCAGAAACCATGCTGGTTCGGTTCGAGTGTCTCCTATGGATAATTGAATAACCCGAAGTAGGGGGACTTTCCACCCAATGTATGGCAATGTATGGCAATGTATGGAATACGCCCGATTTCCTGATGAACGACACGGTGCTGCCCGTACCAATCACCCGAATAGTGGAATTTATCCTTGCATCAGCAGATAGAATTCTGCCAAATCAAAGACAGATACTGGTGACCTACCAGTAGTACCGCACAAGGCGGTGGCGGAAGTTTCAGAATAGGAAACCTATAGGAGACGTTGGTTGTTGTGAATCACGGATGGCAGAGCGAATCCACTGATTGACCGAAAGGTGGTTG
>Ga0126342_10014291_pt1 | contig 14025 bp, 4 predicted proteins | sample Cyp1metagenome_FD_92528 | JGI IMG/M metagenome (GOLD analysis project Ga0126342, IMG submission 92528) | Coral microbial communities from Lord Howe Island, Old Settlement Bay, Australia - Cyphastrea 1 metagenome | ecosystem: Host-associated > Invertebrates > Cnidaria > Coral ...
AAATTCAGTTCTTATTGTCGCCACATATTGTCTTCCTTGCTTCGTTGTACGAAATTGTAAAATATCCGTATGTTATAACGGGTTTCACACACACACAAGCCCCTGTGCGGCCGCGAGTGCCGCGATCAAGGATCGGTTGATCCTAGGTGTCTGCTGCAGCCATTGCCACCCGATCGTTTTGACCCGCGGTGCTCTGGCGGTGGCTTGGTGACCTTGCTTTTGGCAAGGTGCGGTGCTGTTCGGCTGCTTGCGCTTAGGTGCTGCCGGCATCGAGCTGCGCTCTGGATCCTGTGCAGGTCCATCACTGCTGGTTTCTTTGATTAATTTCGGGGTGGTCCCCCGGCATTTTCTCTGGACCTTTGTGGGGTGAGCCCTGGATCAGCTTTCAATTTTGGCTTGGACTTCATTTTGCTATACACCTGGATCATTGACCTCGACTTCAACTTGCGCCTGACACACCCCTCTCCTGCTGGAATAAAATTTCCCTTGATTGGGCGTGCTTATTTGATTCCACTTTTCTTTGGACCAACGGAATTTCCTTTGAGTTCTTCTTTTGTGGTCAAGTTGGACGACCTTGATTGGTGCTCACTGGCGCACCCCGGTCCCAATTCCGGGCTTTGGACATGCTGGCACAATTTTTGACAATTTTGCTGCTCTTCCTCCATTCCTATTCTTGGTGGAGTCCAAAGTGGGGTGAGGGTTTCATGATGGTCATGCATCATGAAGGAGTGGACACGAGACCGTCCACAAAAGAACATGAACAGGAGCTCAAAACGGTTTTCGAACCTTTTCACACCAGACATTCATGCAAACAAGGGGCAACAAGAAGTTTTCGAAGGGCCCGCAATAGAGCCAAACAACATGGTTATACAGGCTTGTGTCCAGTATCACTTGGTGGTCAACAACAAAGATCGGACAATGCCGTTCCTACGTTGGGACAATCCACATCGATGCCTACAGCAGACAGATGCTCAGGGGATTCCGATTGCAGTGGTCTACAGAAACATAGTGGGGTTGATGGCGGACAGCAGTGTGACGCTGAGATTTCACGCTCTTTGGAAGACCCAAGAAGGGGATCGATTGCAGCAGCCGGTGCCGTGGCTGTGGACCTTGTCTCTTCGCAACAGCCCGGAGCTTCAGCAGCAATTAGCGGCCTTATCGCATCATGCCATTTGGCACCTCATATAGGTGAGGCTGAAGCCACAGACCTTGTCCCGTCAACCATTGGCGGCGCCGCTTCTGAAATCGATGTGGGATTTGGCACTGTGAGCCTCTTCTTCAATCCCTCTGGCAGAGCTTGCGCAGCCATTTCGGTGATTGAATGCTTGGCTTGGTTGTTGCTCCTTGTAGGAGGCTTTGTCTATGAGCAATGGCGCTGTGGATTCGAATTGATGCGGAACATTGTTTCCAACAATTTGATTCTCTTGGATTTGCTGCGACATGAGTCTTTGCGAAGCAATTACAGCGGACATTGGCAACAGAGGGCACTGCGTTTTGAACCATCTCCTCAGAGCACAACCCTTTACTTCATCCTAGATGGTGAGCTGAACTTGGTTCTTGCAGGGCATTGGACGGCTCTGGAATGGATGGCAATTTTGTTTTCTTTAACTTCCAGCCACTTGCATGCATTAGCTGCTGCTCCTCTTCATGCGCTTTGCTGCTGGCGCTTGGCTCTTCTTTTTGCGTCGCGCTGCGGGCTGCTGCTTGGTGGTGCGGCTGCTGGCAGCTGAAACTTCGAATGGTGACAGCGACTGAGAGTTTCAATAATTCATTGGATTGGTGCGTCAAGTATCTGCTAACAACTACTTGTGGATGACTTGATTTTTTCACCTTGTCCTTTACGACTTTTTATTTCTCCTGTAATCCCTAGGGATAGGCCTGGTGTGATAAGTCCATCTTTTGCCACTGCGGACGTCGAAATCAGTCGCATAGATAGCCGACAGCACAAGCTGTTGCTGAGCTCGCCTTCTGACACAACAAGGTGTTAATGGGGTAGGAAAAAAAAACACACACACACAAGCTCCTGAGCGGTCACGAGAGCCGCACTCAAAGGGTGAGGAACCCTGCGGGTAGCAGTTGCCCCCGACGTTCCACTGCGCTTTGCCATCTGGTGGCTTTCGTTGTGGCGGCCTGGTGTTGCAATCGCTGCTGCTGATCCTGTGACTACTTTTCGGCGATTGACTTCACCTTCCTTCTCTACTTTGTCTTCTTAATTCTGGCCGATCTGAGGGGGTGGCTCCCCGTGACTGGTGGATGGGGTGGGCTCCCACAATCTTTTCTGGCCTGTGGATTCAGATAATTTTGGGTTTTGCAATCACATTGATTGGCTCTGCAACACTGCTGCTGGACAACGCTCCCTTCAGTGCCGAAGCAGTTCTATCATTTGCATTCTGCTCAATTTTGATCTACACCAACCAGATTTTTGCTTCGCCTCTTCATCATAGAGATCTACAGAAGAAGACCGCTAGCCGGTCCCAATTCCGGCCATCAGGACACCAACAAAGAGCTCTTCTGGTCTTTTGGACTCTTTTTGGAATCAACATTTTTGGTGGACTGATGAGGAGTGAGGGTTTCATCACTTCCATGGGTGATGAGAGAGTGGATGCACCTGACAAGACTTTTGACACTTGGCCTTCCACGAAACAACATGGATGGGAACCCAGAAAGATTCAAGAATCGCACCAGACTGGTTTTCATAGACAAGTTTGCAAAAGGAGTTTTAAACGAGCTTTGACCAGGGCGAGAATTCACGGAATCACTTGGTATAAGGGTAGACTGTATACGGCATCACAGCTTGGCACACAACAGGCATCTCCTGCTGTACCCAGATCCAAGAATGTGAACCCCCCCAAGAGCCATTCAGAGAAGACGTTTGACATGTTTCTCATGGAACTGCAATGGGCTTCCACCAACTCACTGGGACTTCTTGACAATGTGGCTGGAGCAGCAAACAGTCGACGTTCTCCTCCTTCAGGAAACTCACTGGCCGTTCTCTAGCGACTGGATGTCCAAGGGATACATGATGGTGCACTCTGGCAACCAGACAAACCAGGCTGGACTTTTGTGCATGGTCTCAAAACGTATCTGCCATCCATCAGATCTCTCTTGGCATGAACACATCCCAGGGCGCATTTTACAGCTGAAAATCCATGGGGGGTCGAGATGCATAGATATCATCAATGTTTATCAATTCACTTGTATCCCTAGCCACATGGAATCTAGAGAACGACTCTGGCATCAACTGTTTACTTTGCTCACCACGCTGTCAAAGAAGAATGTTTTGCTCATGGCTGGCGATTTCAACTGTTCTGCAGATCAGAGAACCAATGCTGTGGGATATCCGACATTTGCCAAAGATGGCAAACGCTGTCATGGGCCGAGACATCCAGATGCTGATCATTGGAAACAACTTCTTTTGCAATTTGATTTGATGGCTCTCAATACTTGGAATGCAGGAGATGGACCCACTTATGAATTTTGCAATCATTCATCCAGAATTGACTACATCTGCATTCGAAGAGCTCATGCCGATCAAACAGCAAGAGACGTTAAACTGCTCAGGGACTTCGCACTGGTCCCCATCACTGGCGCTTTTCATGTACCACTGATGACCACCATCAGGCGTGAATGGTTTCCTGAACACAAACAGCATAACAGTGGATGGACGAGACAACAACGGCTTCAACTTCACCAGCATTGCACCAAACAGGACACCGTTTTTGACATTTTTCATGCACAGGTGAACGCTGCTGTACGTCGACTCGAGGAATCCAATGCATCAGATCTTTCACTGCTACATGAGACCTTGAATCAGTTTTCTGGCAAACCATTCCAACATGATCAAACCCACAAAATTGACAGATTGGATGTTGGGCCATTTCGACGATTCCAGGAACACACATTGAAGCTGAGAAGGGTACGGACTCGCGATCTGGCTGGACTCTTCAGAGCATGGTTTCATGTCAGTTGCAGATGCAAAGCAAGACATCTCATGGCCCAAGCCTCAAAGGCAGCTCGCAAACACAGACTGGATCAGGTCTATGATGCTGCAGACAGAGCTGAACGAGCCCAAGATCATTTTACCCTGTTTCAGGCAATCAGATCCATTGCACCAAAACAGCCACAGAAGCGTATCTTGCTCCGCTCACTGCAAGGTGATCTCCTTGGACCTGATGCAGCTGCTGACTGGTTACAACAATGGTTCCACGACCTGTACTCAGATGGAGTGTCTCATTTTCCAGTTGAACCCTTTGAATGGCCATTCACAGTTGCGGACTTCACACATGGGCTACAAACCCTGCCGACTCATAAGGCTTTGTCACCCCAGTTCTCACCAGCGCCCTTCTGGAAGTATGGAGCTGAGGCAATTGCCCATTACCTTGCACGGATGCTGCATGATTGTTGCAAGGTTCCGAGCTTTCCAGAAATGTGGGGGGTGGGCAACCTGGCCCTGCTTGTCAAGCCGGGCAAACGAGGTCAACACCCCTCGGAATTGCGCCCGATTGCCCTGTTGGAGCCGACTGGGAAGATAACTTTAGGCTTGGTCACCAAAGCCATCCAACAACAATTGCAGCACTTTTTGCATCGACTGCCACAATTTGCCTATGCTGGAGGCCGTGGTACTGATGATGCCATACATCGACTTGCCAATCACTGCAGGCTAGTCAGGCAAAAGGCGAGTGAGATGAGTTATCCACTGCACAGACAACGAATGGGCATGGCTGCTCCCTCATTGCTTGGTGGGATGACATTGTGTCTTGACCTAACCCGGGCATTCGACATGGTTGATAGATCACATTTATTTGCAGGTTTGATATCTCTTGGAGTCACAACAGACATTATCAGCCTTTTGCAATGTGTCTACAATACCACGGCCTATGAGTTCGAACACCGAGGGGCTCACAGAACAGTCAAAACACATCGAGGCATACGACAAGGCTGCAAGGCGGCCCCATGCCTTTGGACAGTTTTCATCTCAGTTTTGATGACAGAACTTGCCAACAAGCTTTCACCGCAGTTTCTTCTTCTCTGCGTTACGATTTTTGCAGATGACATTTGCTCACATAGCACATTTGACAATGAGGAATCCTTTGAGACCCTGTTGCATGCGTTTGGCACCCTCCTTGACCTGATCGAGGGCGCCAATCTTGAACTGAACTTGGCAAAGACCACCATTACTCTCAGAATGACTGGAAAATCAACTGGGAAGATTCAACGGAAATTCATGCTCAGAACACAAAATGGAACATTTGTCAAGATTCCACGTTCAGATGGTTCATTTACAAAAATCAAATTGGTAAGATCATTCAAATATCTGGGGGTCATGCTGTCCTATCACAATTTTGAACGAGAAACAATGCGGTTGAGATTGAAACACAGCGAGCAGACGTCTCATCAGCTCCATCGCTGGCTTTTCACTCAACGCTTCAGCGCCAAACAAAGAGTCAAGATATGGTACCAATGTACGTATGCTTGCTTACGATACGGGATCATAGCCACGGGATTTACTGATGTCACAATCACCTTACTCTACAGATTCTGCATCAAGCAATTGAGAAGAATCCTCCGTGAACCTGTTCATCTCACCAAAGAGAACAACTGGACATTTTTGCACAAACACAACCTGCCTCATCCCCTTCTGCGCTTGCGTGATCTTTGTCTTCAAACAGCCAGACGCACCTTGCTCAGACATCAAAACCTTCAAGATGATGACATTCTTCGACTTACTCCCTTGCCGAACTATGACATTTTGATTCAGGTCATTGACAAGGTGTACGAGCAAGTGCATGCTGATTTGCCTGCGACAGAGGCCCACCACACCATTGACTCACATGAATGCAATATTTGTGGCATGACCTTCTCCACTTTGACTTCATTGCGTAGGCATTGCACTGTGGATCATGGACAACGATCAGGCAAGCTCAGATTGATGACGATGCAACCTACTCCTGCAGTTCCAACATGTCAACGATGCGGTGAGAGATTTACCACATGGCACAGATTTCAATATCATGTTACTTTTGTTTGCACAACTGCCTTGCAGGAGATCGATCAGGTGGAACACCGCTTGAGGGTGCAGGAGCTCCTGCAATTTGCCAGAGCACATCAAGTCGCAGCCCTCTGTCGAAATGCAGTGCTTTTGATGTATTTTCTTCATCATTGTGCCATTTGTGGGAAATTTCATTCCACTGTTACTGGCTTGATGCGACATTGGAATGATGATCATGCACGGACGTTTCAGCATCATCTTCCTGCTCTTCAGTTTTACTGCGCTCACGTGACAGTGAGCAATCCCTGTGAACTATGCTCAGTTTCCTACACCAGATATCACAAGTGTATTATCTGGAGACAACTGGCAATGCTCCTTACGGAAATGGATCTTACTGCAGTCTACTGTGACATTGCAGAGACAGAGAAGCTGATTTGTGAGACCTGTGGAAAGGCCTACACGACCAAACATGGCTTGGCGCAGCATCTCCAGCGATGTCACCGCGCAGAGCAGGCTCTCCATGACAACAACTGGAAGCTCTTGGAAATCACTTGCCTGATTGATCAGGCAGTGCAGACCAACAGGGCCGAGAGCTTGCTGGATGATCCTGACATTCTGCAGCACATCAGTGCTCAGTGTTTAGCCTGCAGTAAGACCTTTCGAAGAAGACAGGACACTTCCAGACATGTGAAACAAGGGCACCCATCTGAATGGGCAGAGGTTGAACGCATGGCAGCTGATCTTGCCACACGACACAATCCAGAACAGAAATGCCATTGCATTCCAGCTCAACATCATGCAAAACATGTGTGCTTGGTATTTCACCAATTTGCTCTGGCCAGGTTGCTTTGGGAACGAGAGCAACAAGCAGACGCTGCTGCGATGCCTCCCAACTTGGCGCTCACCTCCCAAGAACGTATGGAGCAACTGCTGTGGTCGGGCTTTGTGCATCTTTTATATCGGCTACCAGCGCTGAAGCTTGCATTGACATTGCATTGCCAGATTTGCGGTCATGTCAGCAGGTGTGGTGATGACCTGACCCGTCATCTTCACCAACATCACGAAGCACTGGTGGCTGAGAGCTCGACGTATCAACAGCTGCTCACTTGGGTGTTGTTCCAGGACTTTGGTTGCGCTTGCAACCCCACCAGGGGATTTGGCACTCCGGGCCACATGTGCACTGCTCTGCTTCAGGCGGCGATGCTGGGAGTCCAGGCACACTGGCAACTCTTCCTTCCTTGGACTTTCCGGACCAATGAACTGCTGTCGCACATTGGAGACCTTTTGACCCTGACAGACCTCAAGAGGATTTCATTGTGTCTTCTCACGAGGCAGTTCGACAAGCTTTGGCGAGACAGTGCCCTGATGAACCTGCCCAAGAGTCACTGCACAATCTGTGGTGAATCAGTTTCTCTGCAATACATCACTGTGCATTTGCGCTTGGAACATCAATTGGGACCCAATGATCTGCACCCAGTTGTGGTGTAACTCTGCAGGATCTACGGCGCTGAGCACTCAGAAGATCCATACTGCGATCACTGTCAAGAGCTTCTGCCGACATTGGATGTGCTCACATTTGATCCAGTACCAGAACTGCACTTACCTGGATGCCCCCTGATCCTGCATTTGGCGGCCTTCTTGATGCACCCTGTGCTTCATAAACAGCCACTTGACCCTCTGGCTTGGCCGACACCACAGGCCGTGGAAGCTGCATTTCAACGCCAAGAGCACCAGCGCTTGATGTTCAATGCTTGGAACTCAGACACCACTGGTCAGGATTTCGATTTGTTGGCCACATGCGGCATGCTCATGATCCAAGACGACACTCTTCGTGAAATCATCAAGCATGAATGCCTAATGTGCCACAAATTTTTCATCATGCCTGGCGCGCTTGTGAAACATTTGCAACAACATGATTTCAAGCAGCTCAACACGCTGTGGTGTCTTCACAGATTGCAGCTGATCTGCCAGCCTTGCCTCTTATGTGGCTCTGAACAGCACGAGGAGTCCCGGGCCCGGGTGTGTCCAGCGCTTTTGAACCTAGCAGTTCTTCTCACCAATGGCCGACGATCTGGACAAAGCGAGTACGATTTGGAGTGGCCTATTGACACCAGGCCAACTCCTCAGTCTTGGCATCAAAGACGAGGAAGACATCAAGCCCAACAAACGCCAAAGGAAGAAGGACCGTGGTTCATCTACAACAGCCTCCAGATCGGACAGCTCAGACAACACAGCAGCGATGGTCAAGGTGATGGCCAAGATCCTCCTCCGCCACGAGGACACGATCCATGTCTTGCTTCAGGAAATGGAATTTGTGCTCTTCCTCAAGCCGGGGGAGGGCAGCCTACTGCCAATCTTGATGGCCTGCCACAAGGAATGGCAAGCAGGTCCCAAGACCCACACCTTGCGACACACCATGGCCCTCACGATGATCTCAACGCTCAAGGAGCGGCTGGACCGACTGCAGAACGCGCCTGCCAGCGCGGAAGTGGTGAAGGACTGCATTCGTTTCAACCTCATCGATGCGAGCCAGCAGATGCCGTATCTCAGGTGGGATGCCAGCCACAACCAGCTGGTTCCGAGCAAGGAGTCGCCACTGCCCATTGGAGAGGTGAGCAAGATCCTCCAGTCCATCCTCCTGATCCTCCAATCGGAGACGGAGATCACTCTCAGGTTTCATGCCCTGAGCAAGCTCCAGATGGAGGAGTCGGAGGGAAAGGCAGTTCCCTTCCTATGGACAGTGGGAAGTCGAACCCAAGGGGAGCTGTGGAATTTGCTGCGCAAAGTATCATATCACAGCGTCTGGCAACTTGTGAGGTTGACGCTGAGACCACAGAATCAGCAAAGAACCAATTTGGCGAAACAATTGGGACGGATGATGTAGATGATCGCCCCAAGCATTTGGTGAGAATTCTTGTGAATGACACGGCCACCATGTGCTATGTCAACTCGGCAATGCAGGCACTGGCCTGGTGCACCCTGTTATGCAAGGGCCTCACACCTTCTTGCTGGGCGTATGGCTTTGAGCTTTTGAGGGGTTTGTGTCAATGGAATCCCTTTCCGTTGAATTTGAGAACTTTTCAGCCGTTTCTCTGGCTGCTCTTTGGGGCTTTCACGGCAGAGGATTTGACAGCCCAACAAGACATTTTGGAGTTTGCCACCTTCATCATTGATCGAATGGGCCCTACTTTCCTCTCATGCCGATGGTGTACGAAATTCCAGTGGGTCACAAAGGAGTCACACCCATTGCTCGACAGTGAAAAGGGCGATCGGTTTGCACCCATTTTGATGCGTTTTATTGATCATACGGTTCCTCAGTGCACACTTCGCGACTTGATCTCATTCTGGCATGATTCATCAGGTCTTTGTCGAGCAAGTGACCAGGCAAGTCGATGCCTCGTTTTGATGTTCGACCGGCACATTGACGGTCAAAATCAAAAATGCATTCAAGCAATTGACATCGCAGATGGAACAGTGGAATTTCCTTGCTTTGCAGATGCTGAGGGGCAGATTCAGTTTCTCACTTTTCACATTGCGGCAGTGACTTTTCACATTGGACATGGACCCAACACTGGACACCACAGAACAGCTCTGAAGTACCATGGGAGCCGGCTGATCTATGATGATAACAAACTTCCAGATCATGTCGACCAATTGACTGATGAGATTTTGTGCAACATGACCATGACTTGGCTCGTATATCCAGACAACCTCTCTGTCAGGACCATGCATGCCAAGCCGGACACCACCAAGGGCACCAACAATCAGGAGCCCACCGATGCCAATGCCGCTACCCATTTGCAATTGAGGCCACCATCACAGGCTTCTGCGTCATCTAGCAGTGCCCACACAACTGGCTCCGCTACCAACAGACTGCTGAATGACACTGAGAAGGACGCCGCCCTGATTCAGGAACCAAAGCGGGCTCGTTTGGATCCGACTGCAGCAGCTGAGACCACACGGTCCGATGAGTTGCTCTCCTGCGTGGAATCTTCAACTGAAAATGCAGTCCACACTGAGCCACACTAAGGTACCATGACTTCTTGCATGCTCTTTGAGCAGTGCTGTGGAGGGAAGAGTGGAGCCTATGCTGGCAACTGACTGGCTTTGGCGTTCTGTGCATTGCAGCTGCTGGGCAGAGTGGTGCTTGCATGTGCTGCTGAGCGCTGCTGCGGCGCTGGGAAATGCGGCAGCTGGTGAGACGCGAGTGAGAGATCTGTATCACTCCATTTCACCTTGTTTTATTTCTCCTTGTTTTTCAAACTGAATTCAATTCCTTTCTCCTGGCACTTACCATTCCTACTAACAACCACCTGTAGGAATTTTTGGTAGCTTAGGTGCCCAATAGCCTTTAGAGGCTGCCAGTCTGGTAAGACCCATCAACAGGAACCGGACGTCAAAATGTTCCTGGTATGGGCCACATGGAAATCATGTGATAGGGTTCGAGCCTGCTGACACGAAAGGTCATGGGGTCCCAAAAAACACACACACACAGACACACACACACACAAGCTCCTTTGCACCCCCGCGTGCACTCAAGTGCTCCATTTAGCGGAGCCGCAGCCATTTCTGGTGCCCACGTTCCGACCCGCGGGCTGCCATAGATATTCAACTTCACTGGCTTGGACATCAACTGGCGACATTGCAACAGGGATCTCATTTTAATTTCTTCAATTTTTGGGGGTGGCTCCCCTTTTGCTCTGACTGGCCATTTCTTTTTGCAATTTTGGATTGAAACTCAACTCTGGACACCACGACGCCATCCGTGACGAAGTTTTTCTGGATTGTGCTCGGGCAGCTCACCTTTGTCCTCGACTTGGATCAATTACAGCAGCGCTGGTGCACCCATCTCTGGGGATTGGGCTCCCAAGACGCTCTGACTGGCCCTTGGGTGCATCAGCAGTGCAAAGGGTTGGACACCCTGTCTGACAGTTCCAACAACAGACAAACAGGATTGGATATTGGAACGCGACAATACAGTGTGGGCACAACTTCAGTCGATTTTGACAGGGTGAGCTCCTGTGCACATTGTACACTGGCCCTTGACACCATTGCAACAACTCTCCATACGCGAATTGTGGACCAATATCACGGGGTGGGCTCCCTATATCCTTCAGCTTTTCTGGCCCCTGAACTTTTTGCACCTGGACAGCATAATTTCATTTGGACGAATATTCTTGGGGTGGGCTCCCTTCATTTGACCTCACTGGCCCTTGAACATGCTAGCTTCCTGCACTTCTGTTTGGCGTTTGATCGGACAGAAGTTTGGCAAGGGGTGGGCTCCCCAATTTTTTCACTGGCCCTGCAATCTCTCCCAGGAGGTGACAAGTTTCAGGGCAATTTTGCACCGACTTGCACTGCATCATTTGGATTGAAACAACATATTCTCAGAGCAGCATTTCAACAATCTGACAGACAACCTTCTCACTGGACAGACGCGAGAAAAGGGGTGGGCTCCCCTGAGTTGTCACTGGCCCAAACGATAGTAGACTCACACGGGGTGGGCTCCCTGAGTTTTTCACTGGCCCGTACAAGTGGAACACCAGACTGCTCCTCGGATTTACAACCAGCAGACAACCAGCAGGGGGTGGGCTCCCACAATTTTTCACTGGCCCGTGAGCAGGCACTACAAACTCTGTGCTTTGAAATTGACAACACAACCGGTGGACTGCTTCTCTCACTGACCTGTGCCACAAAATTTGGACTCCGATCATTCTTTTTTTGGATACAGCTACAGTGCGGGGTGGGCTCCCTTGGCTTTTATTCACTGGCCCTAACAAGACAACAGTCAGGTGACAAAAGCTGCAGCTCATTTGCACTGCAGCCTGCTCAGATCTACAAGGTCTCTGAATTGCTGCTGAACATTTTTCCATTTTATTTTGACATTTGCTGTTGTATTTCAACACTTTTGGATCCCGCTGCATTGAACTTGACAGACACTGCTGAATCTGACAGAACGGACTGTTACGTTTTGACCAGTTTTTTGATTCTAACCATCTTGTGCTGTACGAGACTGAATCTGACTGCGTTTTCAAAAGCTGACAGTGAACCTGGTTTTCAGAGTGCCTCCTCACACAGTATCCCTGAGTTGAAAACTGTGGGTCAAAGAAACCTCACAGTGACAGCCTGGTGTTGTACATCATTTCTGTGGCAGAACGTTGTGCTCATTTTGATTGCCTGGGGTAGGACCGTGAACACACAGTTCTGGCTGAGTGCATTGCCTTTTCTCTCATTTTTTTGGTGCAAACCTGGTCCCAAATCCAGGAGTAGATTCCTTGTCAACCCTGCCAGGGTCCTCAGCAGACCTGCGCTGTGTTTTTGCTGTTTGATCCTGCTCACTTACATCACCACTGAATCTACTAGGAGCGAGGGTTGCATCTTAGTCATGGAAGATGCTGAAGCGTTGACCCAATCCTTTGAGCCACATGAAACCCAAGTTGACGCGAAGCCACATGACATGCGGCCAGAAACAAGCGTGAATGCAAAACGCTGGCTATCTGCACCACGGCAGGTAGTGAAAAGAAGCCTGAAAAGAGCATATGCCAGATCTCTCCAACATGGGATCTCATGGTATAGAGGCAGAAGCTACACACCTCAAGACTTCCCCAAGGCGTTGCGTGACACATACAAACCTCAACCACAGAGACCTCCTGCCCCATCACAGCCTCTCATCTCATGCAATCAACTGCACACTGACAACAAAAGATTCCGAGTGCTGAATTGGAATGCGGGAGGGCTTGGTGCTTTTAGAGTGGATGAGTTGAAAGTTTGGATGCTGAACCAGTGCATTGAAGTGGCTTTCATAACCGAGACCAGATGGTGCTTTGAAAACACGTGGATGGATGATCACTTTCATTTCATACACACAGGGGATCCTTCCCATAAAGGAATGAGTATTCTTTGCATTTTGGCCAAGCACTTTTGCCCTGCCAACAGTTTGCGATGGAGACCAGTGGTGCCTGGACGGCTCCTGCATGTGCAAGTGCAACATGCCTCCAGATGCGTTGACCTCGTGGGGTGTTACCAACACACCTCTGTTGCCACCCGGCAATGCCAACAGCACGGAGAGCAGCTCTGGACCCAACTGGACTTGTTCTTGCATGGACTTGTTCAACGCAACATATTAGTTTTGGCAGGGGATTTCAACTGTGACCTTTTGCAATCCACTTCACACAGTGGACCAGATAAGTTCTACTGGAATAGAACCCTCACCCGAGGGGCTACACATGCCGACAATGGAAGATTCACCACAATGCTGAGAGACCATGGACTCACAGCCTTGAACAGCTGGCATCCACAACTGGGGCCGACATTTGTTCATGCTGACACCTGTTCCAGGATAGATTTTATCATCACGCGCAAACATGTTGCAGATGGTGCCGCTAAGCAGGTGACATATGCCTGGGATGCTCCATTCCAAGGGTCCACCGGCCACGTACCCATGATTGCCAAACTCAGGAAGCAATGGTTTCAGACCAAACGTGCTCAGAATGCCTGGGGAGTGACACCACAGCAGAGAAAGCAATGCCAGTTTGCCTATCAAACCAATGCACCGGAATGGCAAGAGTTTGCACACCAAGCTGCAACGCGTTTGATGGCCAGCCTGCCTGAGGTCCTGACCTTAGATGATGAGCTCATACCACAATTACACCACATGGCCAACCAATGTTTACACGAGTTTTTTCCACATGCACGACCAAACCAAAAACCTCATGATTCCACATTCACCAACATTGTCCTTAACAAGTGGCAACACAGACGGGCACTGATGAGACTGACGACACAAACGCTGCCAAACATGTTTCAAGCGTGGATGCACTTGGCAAGTTTTGCCAAGTTGGACCGACGGTCCAAGCAGCATGCCAAGACAATCAGAAAGCACCGTTTTGATGAGGTCATCCAAAGTGCCAGTCATGCTGCACAGAGGCATGACAGCAAAACACTGTTTGCCATCATCAACAAGTTTTCCCCCAAAACCTCCATGAGAAAGATGCAGTTACGCAATCCCCAGGGACACATTGCCTCACCGATTGAAG